>Ga0194133_10000914_pt1 | contig 55894 bp, 49 predicted proteins | sample TA2KigOf40mmetaG_FD_155448 | JGI IMG/M metagenome (GOLD analysis project Ga0194133, IMG submission 155448) | Freshwater microbial communities from Lake Tanganyika, Tanzania - TA2015055 Kigoma Offshore 40m | ecosystem: Environmental > Aquatic > Freshwater > Lake | place: Tanzania: Lake...
TGGCGATCGAGCCATACTTGATATCGCCCTGCACCATGCACTGCGCTTGCAATTCCACGCGCTCGGTGGCGTGAATCTGGCCGGATACCTTGCCAGCCACCAAAATGCGGTGGGCGAGGATTTCGCCTTGCACCTTGGCGCCCTCGCTGATAACCACGGTGACCGAGTCGGCGCTGGCGGTGATGTTGCCCTCCACCCGTCCGTCGATACGGGTGCTGCCACTGAGTCTGAGCTCGCCTTTGATGAGGCTGTACGGACCGATCAGGGTATCAAAGCGTTCGGCGCTTTGCGTCATGGGTAGTGCGGTGTTGGAACGGCGTTTGAACATGATTGCCTCGCTTTAATCTGGAGCGCCCGATCAGCGCCAGGACAGGGGGGCCAGGGCCTTGACCGGATCGACGGTCAGGCCTCGGTGCTCGACTTCGTAATGCAGATGGGGGCCGGTCGACCGGCCGGTGCTGCCCAGATGGCCCAGCAGTTGGCCGCGCTCGACCCGCTGCCCTTCCTGAACCGTGCGCCGGCTTAGGTGGGCGTAGCGGCTTTTATAGTTTTCGGCGTGGGCGATCTCCACCAGTTGCCCATAGGGGCCAGCCCACTCCGAGCGCGTGACGGTACCCGGGGCGGAGGCCAGAACCGGCGTGCCGGTGGGTGCCACAAAATCCAGACCTTCGTGGTGAGTGGGCGTGCCAGTGATGGGGTCGTTGCGCAGGCCAAAACCGCTGGAGACGAAAAACTCGCCCATCAAAGGCAGCCCGACCGGCAGCCGGGCCAGGCGTTGCGCTTCCAGGGTCCACTGCTGGTGAAGCTGCCCCCAGGATTGATCCAGCCATTGCGTCTGCCGTGCAGTGTGGGCGAGCTCGCGGCCCAGGCCGGGTGCTTGCAGGGGCAAGCCGGCCAGGTTGAGCAGAGGGCCTCCGCGTCCGAACCAGCTCGCGGCCTCGCGCGCGCCTTGCACCTTGCTGATCCCCAGGGCTTCATGAAATTGGGCTTTGGCCGTCTCCAGCTCGCCCACCCGCTGGGCCAATCGGCCCATGCGTTCACGCAGTCGATCGAGCTCGTCCCGGTAGGCTTGCTCGATGCGTGCCTGTTCGCTTGCGCTGGTCACGCCGCCGAGCTGTTGGGCGATTTGCGGGGAGTACGCCACGGCCAGCCGCAGCCCGACGAAGTGCAGCGCCACGCCAGCGCTGATCATGATCAGCGCCACGACGGCCACGGCCAGCATCACGCGACGCCGCGTGATGGAAAAGCTCAACATCTTGCCGGTGGGCCCGGACAACCAGATCAATTGCATGGGGGAGTGCGCGACCCGAAGGGACACGAAGCCGAACACTTCGGTGACAGTGTAGGGGCTGCGGCAGGCGATGAACAGAGCCCCTCGATTCGGGTTTACAAGGACTTCGGAGCAAAAACAACCCCATTTTTGTCTGTACGGCCCCCATCCGATCGCAGGGTCGGTCGAATCAGCCACCTCCGAGGAGGCGGCGCAGGGCCCGGCGCCAACGGCGGTCCTGCATCAGGCCGAGCAGGGCGCTGGCGCGAGGCGACTGCGCGTGGCCGTGCATGCATTCCAGGGCGTGCCAGAGCAAGGCCAGGTTGCAGGAGACGATGGGTTGGCCCCGACGGGTTCGAACGCGGCGGGCCAAGACCGGCAGGGTGGGAGTTCCGGTGCCCAGCAGCAGCACTGCGTCGATATCGGCTCGGTCAATCGCCGCGATGCCCCGCTCGGCTGCCTGGGCCTGCAGGGCGTAAATGGGGTGGAAGGCGTCGGCATCGCTTGCCAGTTGCACCACTTCTTGCACCCGCAGGCCCCGGCTGAGCCAATAGGCGCGGCTGTGTTCGGTTAGCCAGTCGGGGTAGGGCGAGACCAAGGCGATGCGGCGGGCCTGCAGCGCCTGCAAGGCCGCTACCGCCGCCAGGGCCGAATTGGTCGCTGGATAGCCATTACGGGCGGCCAGCTCTGAAAACATCTGATCCTCGGCTTGCGCGCCGATCAGGTAGGACGCGCCTGTACAGGCGCTGGCCAGCGCACCCAGGGGCGCATTGGCGAAGGCTTGAGTCCATAGCCGCAAGTCCTTGTAGTAGTCGATCAATCGCGAGCGCAAATCGCCCGCCGGGCTGCACATGCGGCTGGTCAGCAGGCTCAGCCCGGGCGGGCACAGCAATTGCAGCTCCGGCTCGACGGTGGTGTTGGCTTGCGGGGTTAGCACCCCCAACAAGCCGCGTGGGGCATAGACCAGGCCCATGGTCAGGGGGGAACCGCCGCCAGTTGCCGCGCTCGCTCAAGGCCGTCGAGCATCGAGGTCTGGCGCAAGTGCCGGTAGAGCCGATCCCGGTCGGCGATCAACGCCTGCAACTGTGCCAGAAAGGCGCGCCGCTCATCCAGCGACCTCAGTTGCATGCGCGCATGGTTGCGATCGGCCTGACCGATGATGTCATCGCGCACCACGGGCAGACGCTGTCGCTCGTAGTTGTCGAGCACCGTCTGTGCAGCGCCATTGAAGTGCTCGATCAGGTTCTGACTCAGGCAGATGGCGTCGTGAATGCCACCGTTCATGCCCATGCCCCCCTTGGGGTTGTTCAGGTGGGCGGCATCCCCGGCGATAAACAGCCGGCCCGCGCGCCAGCGCGAGGCCAGGCGCTTGTGCACCCGGTACGGTCTGATTTCCTGCAGCTCGAAAAGATGCTCGGCGCCAAACAGCGACTGCAAGCGCGCAACGATGCGTTCGGCCCGCACCTCCTCCTCCAGCGGTCCGTTGGCCAGCGGATGCAGGCTCACCCGCCAGAGTCCCGGCAGGTGCAGCAGGCTGTAGGTGCCTTCGTCCTGCCAGATGTAGTTCACGCCCGCCAGATCGGGCCAGAGGCCTGCAAAATTGAAATGGGTGGTGACCAACAGGGTGGTATCAGGGTAGGTGCTGCCCTCAAAGTCCGTTCCGATGGCCTTGCGCACCACACTGTGCGCGCCATCACAGCCGACCACGAAATCAGCGTCGATACGCTCGACCGAACGGTCTCGTCGCACCTCCACCCAGGCCCGATCGGCGCTTTGACCCACATCACCCACCTCGGCCTCACGCCAGATGCGCGCCGAAGGCTCCCGGAGCAAGCGCGCCTGCAGACTACGGCTGAGCACGGCCTGCTCGCATTGCAGGCGATAGGGGTGGGCGGTATCGTCTTTGAGGATCGACAGGTCAAAAGTGACATGCTCGCCGGTTTCGTGCAGACGAATTTGCCAGGTGGGCGTGATGCGGCCTTGGGCCAGAAGTTCGGCAGTGATGCCCCAGGGCTCGAGCATGTCGAGCGTGGGCGGATGAAATGTCGAGGCCCGTAGCTGAGTCGAGACGCTGGCCTGCGATTCGATCACCGTCACCGTGACACCCGCGCGGGCTAAACCGTAGGCCAGGGTCAGACCCACCGGGCCGGCGCCGACAACGATGACCGAGTGTCGGCTCATGGTTTCAAGTGGCTCTGGCTGGGGACAGCTTGGTCTTGAGGCAAGCGCCGAGCCGACCGATCGGCCAGGGCCTGCTTCATGAGCGCCTGAGCCTTGCGCTCAGAAGGAGCTTGAGCCCGTACAGAACGAGCAGAGTGCCGGCCAAATCGCCAAGGGCCATCACCGAGGCGTTCCGAACAAAGCTCTCGCTCAAACCCAGACTGACATACAACAGTTGATGTGCCACTGCGCTCACCACGGCAAATAGCGCCGCCGTTTTGAGCAGGATGGCCAGTCGCAGGTTGGACAGGTCGGCTTGCAGGTCCAAGTAGCGCCAACCGATCCAGCGCGCCAGCCAGGGGGCCAGCCCAGACACCAGCGCCGTCAACAGGGCTTCAACGGGTTGCTTGCCCTCCTCCATTGCGACACAGAGGCTGCCCAGAGCGACACCCAGGGCGCCCTGTCCGCCAAAAATCAGAACCAAAGCCAGTCGCAAGCCGCTGGGCAAAAAGATCCAATTGACTCCGTAGCTGTAGTCGAGCCACTCAAAGAAAAGGTCGTTGAGATGAAACAGCGCATAAAAGCTAAGCGCGCTCGCCCCGATGACAGCCAGAGGCGCAAAGGGGGGGAATCGACTGTTCATCAAGACCTGGCTGGTGTCGCGATGCTATACCTGAGATCATGATAAACCCGTGGTTTCGGTCTTTTCGAGGCGCTGGGTTTGGCCCTGACCTTCTGTGCAATAATTACGACACTTCGGGTTATTCCCGATTTGCTCTTGCATCTGCCACACACCCCAGGTCGTCTGATCGACCTCGCTGAGAAGCTTTCAGCGTTTTGTTGGATGGTTGATGTGTTTTCAACCGTCCGCCACCTCCCAGGGAGGGGGTGTGTTCAGGGTGCGCGGTGCGTTCAGACACCGTCAGCCCCCAGGGAAAGATGATCATGATGGATACTTTTGTGGCACAGGCCGTGGTGCCTGCACGCGAGGCTGAGCCCCTACCCCAGGCGGACTCCTCTTTTGCCCGGCTGGGGCTGGCGCCCGAACTCTTGGCCGCAGTGGCCGATCTGGGTTTTACCGAGCCCACTGCGGTTCAGCAGGCCACGGTGGGCCGCGCGCTGCTGCCCACCCATGGAAGGGCTTGCGACCTGATGGTCTCGAGCCAGACCGGTAGCGGCAAAACCGCGGCTTTCCTTTTGCCGGTGATTCACCAGCTCATGGCGCAGCAGGAAGTGCGTCTGGCTCAAGAGGCTGCGCGTTGGGCGCTGGCGCAAGCCGATGCCCAGGCCCGTGGCGAGCCCGTTCCCAAGCGGCCCAAGCGCAGGAACCCCACCGATCCGCGTCATTTCAAGGCGGCCACCCCTGGGGCCCTAGTGTTGTGCCCGACCCGTGAGTTGGCGCAACAGGTCAGCGCTGATGCCATCGATCTGGTTCGGCACTGCAAGGGCGTACGCGTCGCGCATGTGGTGGGCGGCATACCCTACCAAGTGCAGATTGCCCGCTTGCAAAACGCCGACCTGGTGGTGGCCACACCCGGGCGATTGCTGGATTTGCATCGCAGCATGCAGATCAAGCTGGATCAGGTGCAGATGTTGGTTGTCGACGAGGCCGACCGCATGCTGGACCAGGGCTTTGCCGATGATTTGGCTGAGCTGCATCAGTTGACCGGAGCGCGCGGCCAGACTTTGATGTTCAGTGCCACCTTCGCGCCGCGCATCATGCAGCTTGCCTCGCGTTTGATGCGAGATCCGCAGCGCATTGAAATCGATTCTCCCCAGGAGCGACATCAGCTGATCGAGCAGACCCTTTTCTGGGCCGACAATCTGCAGCACAAGCGCAAGCTGCTTGACCACTGCCTGCGTGATACCGAGGTGGCGCAAGCGGTGGTTTTTGCATCGACCCAGATCGAATGCGATGCGCTGGCGCAGGAGCTGGTGCAAGACGGCTTTCATGCGCAGGCTCTGCACGGCGCGCTCAGTCAGGGCTTGCGTAACCGGCGTTTGGGTGCTTTTCGGGAGGGCCGTTTTCAGATTCTGGTGGCCACCGATGTGGCCGCGCGTGGGTTGGATGTGCCCTCGATCACCCATGTCATCAATTTTGGTCTGCCGATGAAGGCCGAAGATTATGTGCATCGCATTGGCCGTACCGGCCGCGCCGGCCGCCGCGGTCATGCCATCACCCTTGCCGAGTTTCGTGACCGTCGCCGCATCGGTGACATCGAACACTACACGCGCCAGTCCTTCAAGGCGTCTGTGATCGCCGGCTTGGAGCCTCGCCAGAACTTCAAGCCTTCGATCGGACGGTCTGAGCGAGGCGGTCGACAATCGGGCCCGCGCAGCACGGGGCAGGGCGCTGGTTGGGGCGCCGATCGCTCACGGCAGTGTTTCGGGCAAGACCGTGTCGCACCGCATAAGCCCATCTCGGGCTTTTCGCGGCGCGATGACCGTGCTCCGCGCAGCGGCGAACCGGTATCCTGGGCCAAGCGCCCTCAGCGTGCCGCGCCCCCGCGCTTGGACTCGCGTGCTGATCCCCGGTCGGGTCCGCGTTTAGACCCGCGGGCCGAAAAGCGCCGACCCGATGTGGCCCCGCGGCCTGATTTCGCGTCGGCCAGGTCGGGTGCAGCGCGTAAGCCCGTTCGCCCGCGTTAACACGCCCGGTGGCTGCAGCGCCTCGGGCAAGGGTAAACCACGGCTGCCGGCTCCGTCAGGCGCTCCCTAGAATGCCTGTGCCGTCAAGCGCAAGCGGCCCGACCCAGCAGGAAAACTACGTGCCCCGATCAAAGCTTTCACCCCGGCTCACAGAGCCTGAGCGCTCGCGCGGCGCGAAGGCGTCGGCGGGAGCCAGCGCAGCGTCCGAACCTTCGGCGCTGCGCATCATCAAAAAATATCCCAATCGACGCCTGTACGACACCAGCAGTTCCGCCTACATCACCCTGGCCGACATCAAGCAATTGGTCATGGACCGTTCGGCCTTTGTGGTGCGGGATGCCAAGACCCAGGAGGATCTGACGCGCAGCATCTTGCTGCAGATCATTCTCGACGAGGAGGCCGGGGGGGCGCCGATGTTCACCGAAGATTTGCTCTCCAACATCATCCGTTTTTACGGCAACGCGATGCAAGGGGTGATGGGCAGCTACCTGGAAAAAAACATCCAGACCTTCATGGAGTTACAGGCCAAGCTCAGTGAGCAGTCCCGCGGACTCAACCCCGAGTTGTGGGCTCAGTTCATGAAGAGTCAATCGCCGCTGATGCAGGGGGTGATGGGTTCCTATGTCGAGCAGTCCAAGGCTTTGTTCACCCAAATGCAGGAGCAGCTGCAAAAGCAGGGCGAGCACATGCTTTCGAGCTTTGTGATCAAGCGTTAAAGCCGCCTGCTTTGGCCCGTGCAGTTGGCGCAAGCCCGCAGTGGTATCTGCGGAGGTCAGGCCGCCCGGGCCAGCGGGGGGGCGAACAAGGCCTGCATCTCGCACCGAATCTTGTAGGCCGGGGTGCTGGTGTCCATGTCCACATCGGCCCAGCTCAGGCTCTGTCCCTTGCGCACTGGACGCACCACCTTGACATCGTGCGCCAGTCCCAGCGGCAGTCCGCCCATCTGCGCTGAGCTTGCAGCGGGCAGGAGCTTGCCCCAGACGGTGTAGCCGCCTTCACCGTCAAGTAGTTCGCCGGGCTGCAGATCGCGCTTGGCGGTGGCCACCACATCGGCATTCCAGCCGGTGGCCACGCCGGTGGGCTCGCCGCGCAGTGCCACGCTGGCCACCGAGACGCCCACTTCCAGCCCAATCAGATGCCAGCGCTTGTAGAGCGTGAAATAGCGTCCGCTGGGATCGGTGTGGGCGTTGTACTCTTCGAAGCAGTTCTTGATGTACTCGGTTTCGGCTTCGACGGTGACCCATACGCCCATGCGGATGTCATAGGGGATCTTGCGGCCATCGGCCTCCAGGCTGGAGATGACCTCAACCATGCCCTTGCGCTCGAGTACGCCCCCCTCGCTGCGCGGACGGGTGACGAAGGGAATGTCTTCGACGCTGGCCGGGGGGTAGAGCAGTCCACCGCTGGGCACGCCCAAGCCGGTGGCATTGGACACGGCGGTCGATTCAATCGAGGGCTTGGATCCATCGAGAAAGCTGTTGAATATTTTGGGATTGAGTCCGCCGCGGCGCGCCTGCTCGGGACTCAATCCGTAGTAGCCCCAGACGGTCTCGGGCGTGGACTCGCAAAAATGGGGCAACCATTTGTGGCCTCGTCCTGCAGCGACCACCGGGAAGCCGCAGGTTCGGGCCCAGTCGACCAGGTCGCAGATCAGCGCCGGCTGGTCGCCGAAGGCCATGGAATACACCACGCCGGCTTCGGCCGCTTTACGCGCGAGCAGTGGGCCGCAGAAAGCGTCCGCCTCCACCGTGACATTGACCACATGCTTGCGCTGTTCGAAAGCCCTCAGGCAATGCGCCACGGCGGCGATCGGGTGGCCGGTGCATTCGACCACCACATCGATCTGGGGGTGGTCGACCACCGCCTCCCAGTTGTCGGTCATCCAGGTCTGGCCGGTTTTGAGGGCTTGGTCCAGGTTGGAGGCCTGCGTTAGCTCGGCCTTCCAGCCCACGCGGGCAAGATTGCTGCGCGCCGCATCCGGTGACAGGTCGGCAATGGCGGCCAAGTGCACGCCGGGCGTACGCGGTACCTGGGCCAGGTACATCGAGCCGAATTTACCGGCGCCAATCAAGGCAATGCGCACAGGCCGCTTTTCGTCCTGACGCTGCTTGAGCTTGGTATGGAGGTTCATCAGGCGGCCTTGCGGGTCGTCGCGATGGGTTCGGTCGAGGTCACCAGCGCGCTGCCCGGCATGCCGCTCTTCCAGGGCAGATCGACGGGATAGTCCTGCAGCAGGCAGTCATCGGGCAGGCAGTCGATCGGGGTGAAGTCGCGATGAGCGATGTACTCGGGCCGCTTGAAACGACGGATGTGATTGGACACTGCGCAAAGGCTCAGGTAAACACTGACCCGGTTCCACGGCGATAGATTGCTGGTGGAGGCATGCACCAGGCAACTGTGAAACAGGATCATTGAACCGGCCGGTCCGGTGGGGCTGACGATGCCCCCCCGCTTACCGCCGGCACGGTCGACCAGTTGCGTGATCAGCTCGTTGCTCACGGTCCACAAGGGATAGCTGGTGGTGGTCAGATCGTGTTGGGCATTGACCACGCCCTTCTTGTGGCTGCCAGGGATGAACATCAGGGGGCCGTTGAATTCGTTGACATCATCGAGGAAGATGGCCACATTCATGGCGCGCTCGGTGGGCATCATGTCGTCGTTGAGCCAGGTGCCGTAGTCCTGGTGCCATTGCCACACATCGCCCTCAAAAGCCATCTTGCCGTTTATCTTGAACTGGTGCATGTAGAGCTTCTCACCAAAGATGGCCTCGACCGGTTCGATCATGCGCGGGTGACGGGCGAGCCTGGCGAAGGGCTCGCTGTACAGGTGGGCCGCAAAGTTGGTGCGCACCGCCTCGCTGCCTTTTTCCCGCACGTTGTAAGCCTCGCGGCGGCCGTAGAGTTCGGGTACGGCCTGCGTCAGTCGGCCAGTCTCCTCGGGCGTGAACAGGCCCGGAAAGAACAGATAGCCGTCGCGGTCGAAGCGCTCAAGCTGTTCGGGGCTCAGTTTCATGCTTAGTCTCCTGGAGGGTGATGGGAGCTCAGGGCCAGTCCGTTCAGCGACCGCGACAAGAGGTGACCGAGATGGCCGGCGGCCCGCTTGCCATGCCGGTGCATCAGGGCCTCGTCATGGGTCGGCTTGGCCACCGGCGCGGGCGATGGTCTCGCGTTCGTCGCGGAAGCGCACGCCTGAGACCTGCAGCCTGTCGCCCAGTGGATGCGGACCCTAAGGCTGATTTCGATAGGCAGGATACCGTTCTCGAGGGTCTGACCCATCCGGGATTACCCCAACTCCTCTTTGTGACAACATGGGAGCACTCTGGAAGTCTGAGGGAACGACGATGACGCTGCACGATGCCGCCTGGCTGGACCTGATGTACAACAACCGCGCCCGGGTGAGCAATTTCGCCGAGTGCGTAGACCGCTGGCAGCGTGAGTCGGCGCGGGCGCGTGTCCAGCTTCGCGGCGTGCTCGACCAGCGCTACGGGGTCAGTGGGCGGGAGCGGCTCGACATTTTCCCCGCCGATCGCCCTGGCGCGCCGGTGGCGGTTTTCATTCACGGGGGCTATTGGCGCTCGATGGATAAGAGCGACCACTCCTTTTTGGCTCCCGCTTTGCATGCCATGGGGGCGACCGTGGTGCTACCAGGCTACGACTTGTGCCCGGCGCTGACCATCCCGCAAATCACGATGCAGATGGTGCGTGCGCTGGCCTGGGTCTGGCGGCACATCGAGCGGTTCAATGGCGACCCCAGTCGCATCACGGTGATGGGCCATTCGGCCGGCGGGCATCTGACCGCCATGCTGCTCAGTTGCCGCTGGTCCGACTTCGATCCGTCGCTGCCGGCCAGTCTGGTCCAGCGCGGCCTATCGATATCCGGGCTGCACAACCTCGAGCCGGTCTCGCGCGCACCTTTCCTGCGCGAGGATCTCAAACTCACCGCCGAGGATGTGCGCCGGGCCAGCCCGGCTTTGTTGCCGGCGCCGCGGCAAGCCTGTCTGTATGCGGTGGCCGGCGCCGAGGAGAGCAGCGAATTCGTGAGGCAGACTCAATTGATTCAAAGCGCATGGGGTCCGTCGGTGGTGCCGGTGTGCGAGGTGATCCCCGGCCTGAACCATTTCACCGTGGTGGATGCTTTGGGGCACAGCGGCTCGCGTCTGAACCAGTTGGCGCGTGAGTTGATCGAGGCCAGCAGCGTCGACTGATGCAGGCCTTCAAGGCCACGCGCAGTGTTCTCACATCAGTAAATGCTCGCCTGCGTTGTCTCCGCCCAGGATGACATAGTTGACTTTACGAATGTCCATCAATTTTTTACCGCCCGCGTAGCTGATCGAGCTCTGAATATCCTGCTCCATCTCGGTCAAGGTGTCGGCCAGCTTGCCCTTGATCGGCTCCAGAATACGCTTGCCTTCCACATGCTTGTACTCGCCCTTGTTGAAGTCCGAGGCCGAGCCGTAGTATTCCTTGAACAGCTCGCCATTGACCTCGACGGTCCGGCCGGGTGACTCTTCATGGCCCGCAAAGAGCGAGCCGATCATCACCATGGAGGCACCGAAGCGAATACTTTTGGCGATATCGCCGTGGCTGCGGATACCGCCGTCGGCAATGATGGGCTTGGTGGCCACGCGGGCGCACCACTTGAGGGCTGACAACTGCCAGCCACCGGTGCCAAAACCGGTCTTGAGCTTGGTGATGCATACCTTGCCTGGGCCCACCCCCACCTTGGTGGCGTCGGCGCCCCAGTTTTCCAGGTCGATCACCGCCTCCGGGGTGGCCACATTGCCGGCAATCACAAAGCTTGCCGGCAAGTGTTGCTTGATGTAGGCGATCATGTCGCGCACGCCATCGGCATGGCCGTGGGCGATGTCGATGGTGATGTACTCCGGGGCCAGATGGTCCCGGGCGAGCTGGTCGACCGTTTCGCGGTCGGCTTCTTTCACCCCCAAGGAAATGGAGGCATAGACCCCGTGGTGGCGCATCGATCGGACGAAGGCCACATTGTCCAGATCGAAGCGGTGCATGACATAAAAAAAACCGTTGCGCGCCAGCCAGAGGCAGATCGACTCGTCGACCACCGTCTTCATGTTGGAGGGCACCACCGGTAGGCGAAAACTGCGGCCGCCGAGTTCGACGCTGGGGTCGCACTCGCCGCGGCTGGAGACCCTGCACTTGCGAGGCAGCAGCAGGATGTTGTCGTAGTCGAATATTTCCATGATTCCAAGCTCCATCGGATCTGTGTCGAGCAGGGGCGCTTGGATTGCTCCGGTTTTGGTCGGCCACAGCCCCCAGGGGGCTGGCCAAAAAAACCGGGCGCAAAGGCTTGGGCCCGGTGATTGATTGTAATGACCCGGCTGCCAGAAGGGCAAGATGCACACCCGGGCCGGTGCAGGCGGGGCAGGGCGCTTCCTACAATCGGCTCATGTCGTCAAATGAAAGTTCCCCCCTGCTCGCGACGCTCAATCCCGAGCAGGCCGCAGCGGTCACCCTGCCGGCCGAGCACGCCCTGATTCTGGCGGGTGCGGGTTCGGGTAAGACCCGGGTGCTCACCACCCGCATCGCCTGGCTGCTGCAGACCGGGCAGGTCTGGCCCAGCGGCGTGCTGGCCGTTACCTTCACCAACAAGGCCGCCAAGGAGATGCTGACCCGTTTGTCGGCCATGCTCCCGCTCAATGTGCGCGGCATGTGGATTGGCACTTTCCACGGACTGTGTAACCGTTTCTTGCGTGCGCATTGGCAACTGGCCGGGCTGCCGCAGACTTTCCAGATTCTCGACACTCAGGACCAGCTGTCTGCCATCAAACGCCTGTGCCGACAACTCAATGTGGACGAGGAGCGTTTCCCGCCGAAGGAGCTGATGGGATTTATTGCCTCCTGCAAGGAGGAAGGGCAGCGGCCAGCCGATGTTTCTGCGCACGACGAACACAGCCGGCGCAAGCTGGAGCTTTACGTTTTGTATGAGCAGCAATGCCAGCGGGAGGGTGTGGTTGATTTCGGCGAGCTCATGCTGCGCAGCTTTGAGCTTCTGCGGGACCACGCAGCCGTACGAGCGCACTATCAGAAGCGATTTCGTCATATCCTGGTCGACGAGTTTCAGGACACCAACCGGCTGCAGTACGCTTGGCTCAAGCTGATTGCAGGCCAGGGCGAGTCCGGCGGCAGCGCGGTCATGGCTGTTGGCGATGATGACCAGAGCATCTATGCCTTTCGCGGAGCCCGGGTGGGCAACATGGCTGACTTCGTGCGTGAGTTTTCGGTTGCGCATCAGATCAAGCTCGAACGCAACTACCGCAGCTACGGGCATATCCTGGACACAGCCAATGCGCTGATCAGTCGAAATGTCAATCGATTGGGTAAAAACCTGCGCACCGAGGCCGGCCCAGGTGAGCCGGTTCGCGTCTACGAGGCGCCTAGCGATTTCGCCGAGGCGCAGTGGTTCGTCGAAGAGGTTCGCCAGTTGGTGCGCGAAGGCACGGCGCGCCACGAAGTGGCCCTACTCTATCGCAGCAATGCCCAGAGCCGGGTCATGGAGACAGCCTTGTTTAATGCCGGCATTGCTTACCGGGTTTACGGGGGCTTGCGATTCTTTGAACGAGCGGAGATCAAGCACGCGCTGGCTTATCTGCGCCTGCTCGACAACTGGAACGACGACACCAGCTTCCTTCGCGTGGCCAATTTTCCGCCGCGGGGCATTGGTGCGCGCACGCTCGAGCAACTCCAGGATGTGGCCCGACACCGTGCCTGCTCCCTGCACGATGCAGTGGCGGTCCTCGGCGGCGCGGCGGCTACCAAGCTCGGTGGCTTTTTGGCTCTGGTTGATGTCATGCGAGAACAGACGACCGGCTGCACCCTGCGCGAGACCATCGACTGCATCCTCCAGCACAGTGGATTGATCGAGCACTACAAGGCCGAGCGCGAGGGCCAGGATCGACTTGAGAATCTGGCTGAATTGATCAATGCCGCAGAGGCCTTTGTCACCCAGGAGGGTTTCGGTCGTGATGCGCGGGCTCTGCCACTCGATGAGCAGGCCCTTCTAAGTCAGTCGCCGGTCAGCCAGGGCCTGGACCCCCTTGCCTCCGGTGATCTGGGGCAAGCGCTTTGGCCGCCTGCGTTGCCGCCCGGGGGGGCGCAAGACGGACTCGAGCAGGAGGCCGGGGCTACCGGTGAGACGCTTTCGCCCCTGGTGGCCTTTTTGACTCATGCCGCCTTGGAGGCCGGCGACAACCAGGCGCAAGCTGGGCAGGACGCGGTGCAGTTAATGACGGTGCATGCCTCCAAGGGGCTGGAGTTTGACTGCGTTTTTATCAGTGGCCTGGAGGAGGGTTTGTTCCCGCACGAAAACGCGATGAGCGATCGCGCGGGTTTGGAGGAAGAGCGGCGCTTGATGTATGTGGCCATCACGCGGGCCCGCAAGCGTCTGTATCTGAGCTGTTCGCAGACCCGGTTGCTGCACGGTCAGACCCGTTACAACCTGCGCAGCCGTTTCCTGGAAGAGTTGCCGGAACAGGCGCTCAAGTGGATCACGCCCCGACAAGTAGGCCAGACGGCTGCCGAGGAGGGTCGCTGGAACGGCGCCTCCAGTCGCGGTGATTGGGCGGCCCGCATGGTGGCCTCGCGTCAGGGCGGTGCACCGCTACCGGTCATGCAGCGCCAGAGCACGCATGGCATGAAGGTCGGCACGGAGGTTTTTCACGCCAAGTTTGGGCAGGGCCGTATCAAGATGATTGAGGGCAGCGGCGATGATGCGCGCGCGCAGGTCGACTTTCCCCGGCATGGCATCAAATGGCTGGCGCTGGCCGTAGCCAAGCTGACGGTGGTGGACTGAGCCTGGCCCGCCGGGCTTGGCTCAAGCTACTTCATCGACTTGGGGCGCGGCCCGCTCATCGGCAGTGAAGCTGTCCCGAAAGGTGGCGTAAACCGAACTGAAAAACATGGCGGCCATGATGAGCGCGACCGGCAGCATGACGGTGGCCGCCATGGTCGGGCTGTCGAACAGGCTCGCCAGCAGCGCCACCACCACTCCGGCCAGCAGGAAGCAGCCAAACCAGCCCAGGGCATAAACGATAAAGGCGCCCAGGTTCTTCCAGCAGGCCATGGCGCTGAAGAACAGGCTTTTGACGGGGTCAGTCCGGTGCCAGTGGACCAGGGCCGGAGCGTGCCAGAACACCAGGGACAGCGGCGCGTAAAGCAGGGCGGCGGCCCAGGTGGCCGCCTGAAACTGCGGATCACTGACAACCTTCTCGTCAATCTTGCCACCGAACAGATAGAGGCGGGCGAACTCGCCGCCATCGATCAGCGACGACAAACCGATCACCACCGCAAAGCCCAGGGCGTAGAGCACGCCCAGCAGGAGCATGGCCCGCGCCTGTTGCGCGCCGGCCCGGAACGCGCTGGCCATGATGAAGGGCATGGGAAAGCGGCCTTGCTCGGCCTCGCGGGAAGCAGCCATCAGGCCCAGGGTGGCTGCAGGTAGCAGCACCAGCGCCAGCACCGGTCCGATGAGCGGCACCAGGCTGGCCAGCGAGAGCACGGCCATGAACATGAAGAACAGGCCCGACATGGCCAAGGGCTGACGCAGGAACAAACGCATGCCCTGCCGAACCCAGGTCAGGCCGGTGCGCGGGCGTATGAGATTGAGTTTCATGAATGAACAGAGGGCGGGACAGCCAACTGCGGTTTTTGAGGATACTCGATGCAGTGGCGCAGCACGCGCTCGAAGTGGTCCGGGTCGTGGGCCTTGAGCACCGCAGCTTCGCGCGGCAGGTGCAGGTCCCACAGGCGCGAGAGCCAAAAGCGCAGGGCCCCGGCGCGTTGCAAGGCCGGAAGAAGGCGGCGCTCCTGGCTGCTCAGGGGCCGCACCGCATGGTAGGCCTCGATCAGGGCTTGGGCGCGCACTGCATCGCCGGCGCCCGTTTGCCAATCGATGCACCAGTCATTGAGGCACACGGCCAGATCGAACAGCCATGTGTCGCAGCCCGCGAAATAAAAGTCGAACAAGCCGCTCAGTCGCGCTTGCTCGCCCCGGCCTTCGAACATCACATTGTCGCGAAACAGGTCAGCGTGTACCGGCCCGCGCGGCAGGCTGCGATAGGCACTGTCCTGGGCCAGGTGGTTCTGGTAGGCCAACTCGGACAGCAGAAGTTGACGCTGCGCCTGCTCGAGGAAGGGCAACACCACAGGGACGGTTTCATTCCACCAGGTCAGGCCGCGCAGATTGGGCTGCTGCAGCGGGAAATCGCGACCTGCTAGATGCAGGCGCGCCAGCATCTGGCCCAAAGCGCGGCCATGATGCGCCCCGGGTGCCAACTCGGTGGCACCGGCAAGCCGGTTGACCACTGCAGCGGGTTTGTCGCACAGCCGGTGGACCAGGGTGGATGAGGCCGGGCCGGCTTGCGGGTCGGGCACGGGCAGGCCCTTGAGGGCCAGGTGCTTCATCAGCCTTAGGTAGAAGGGCAGTTGCTCGAAGCTCAGGCGCTCGAACACGGTCAGTACCCAGCGACCCTGGTCTGTGTCGGCAAAGTAGTTGGTGTTTTCAATGCCACCGGCGCAGCCCTCCAGGCTTTGCAGGCGGCCCAGCCCCAGCGCGTGCAGGAAGTCGGCGGCCTGATCGAAAGAGACCTCGGTAAAAACGGCCATGCGAACCGGTTCAGGCGAACATCAAAACCTGAGGAAATTCCAGACGCGTGCGCCGCTCTGGGCTGAAGTCCCGCGGGCATCGGGCGGGCGCACTTCGTAGGCTGGGAGGTCCCCCTTGGGCTGCACCACGATGCTTTGGGTCTGTCCGCCAACGCGCAATTCGTCAATCCGGCTGCCGCCGTCTTCGAAGCGAATGCGTTCTATGCTCTGATGTCCGCGGTCGGGGGCGCGTCCAGCCGCGTCCGTCGCCGCGGCGGCGGTCGTCGACCCGCTGCCCTGGGCCCAGGCGGCGGCCTGAACAAGTCCGCACAGCGCCAAAGCAGCTAGGCGGGTTGGAGAGGAGAGTCGGGAGCGGGCCATGAGCAACATTGTAGGTCGGCGCGCCGGTAGAGCCCGGCCGGGCTGCGCGCATGGCTGACAATGGCCGCATGAGCCAGAAAACCTTGCTGCTGGTCGATGGGTCCAGCTATTTGTACCGGGCATTTCATGCCATGCCGGACCTGCGTGCCGTGCGTAACGATCCAAACAGTCCGGCCACCGGGGCTATTCGCGGCATGATCAACATGATGCAAAAGCTGCGCAAGGATGTGCATGCCGACTACGCGGCCTGTGTCTTTGACGCCAAGGGACCGACCTTTCGGGATGCGATCTATCCGCAGTACAAGGCCCACCGTTCGCCCATGCCCGATGATCTGCGCAGCCAGATCGAACCCATTCATGAGGTCATCGCGCTGATGGGCTGGCCCGTGCTCGATATCCCGGGTGTTGAGGCCGATGATGTGATCGGCACCCTGGCCCGATGCGCGGCGTCCCAGGGCATTGAGGTCGTGATCTCCAGCGGCGACAAAGACCTGTCGCAATTGGTGGAGGAGCGCATCACCATCATCGACACCATGAACGACAAGCGTCGCGATGTTACCGGGGTGATGGCCGAGTTCGGCGTGCCGCCGCAGCGCATGGTCGATTTTCAGGCGCTGGTCGGTGACGCGGTTGACAATGTGCCGGGCGTGCCCAAGGTGGGTCCGAAGACGGCGGCCAAGTGGTTGCAGGAGTATGGCTCCCTCGACGCACTGATTGAGCGCGCCCACGAAATCAAGGGCGCCACAGGCGAGAACCTGCGGGCCACGCTGGACTGGCTGCCCACCGGCCGAGTGCTGCTGACCATCAAGACCGACTGCGATCTGAGCGAGCACATCGCAGGCTTGCCCGCCCTCGATGAGCTGCATCTGCGATCACCCCTGGAGGAGCGACTGCAGGACTTTTACAGGCGTTACGGCTTCAGAACCTTGCTTGAAGACCCCGCGGCCGACCCGGTCCCCGGTCCGGTGGCGGGCACGCCGCAGAGGGTCCAGCAGGCCCCGCGCCCTCAGGTGCACTACGAGACGGTGTTGAGTTGGGCGGCTCTGGAGGCTTGCCTGCACGCCTTGGGGCAGGCCGATCTGGTGGCTCTGGACACCGAAACCGATTCGCTCGATGCCCTGAAAGCCCGGCTGGTGGGCTTGAGCCTGAGCTGGCAGCCCGCGCAGGCGGTGTACATTCCGCTGGCCCATGACTACCCGGGGGCGCCCGATCAGTTGCCCCTGGGGCAGGTGCTCGAGCGCTTGCGGCCCTGGCTGGAAGATGCCGCGCGGCCCAAGCTGGGCCAGCATGTCAAGTACGACCGCCATGTGTTGGCCAACCACGGCATTGAGGTGCGGGGCTATCAGCACGACACCCTGCTGCAAAGCTATGTTTTGGAGGCGCACAAGCCTCACGGGCTGGCCAGCCTGGCCGAGCGTCACCTTCAGCGCAGCGGCATCAGCTACGAAGAGGTGTGCGGCAAGGGGGCGGCGCAGATCGGCTTCAGTCAGGTCGACATTGAGCGTGCAGCCGCCTATTCCTGCGAGGATTCGGAGCAGTGCCTCGAAGTCCACCGCGTCCTGTGGCCGCAGGTTCAAACCGACCCGGGGCTGCTTTTTATCTACAGCCTGGAGATGGCCTGCAGTGAGACGCTTTACCGGATCGAGCGCAACGGTGTTCTGATCGACGGCGCCACCTTGGCTCGCCAAAGTGCTGAACTGGGCAAGCGCATTGTCGAGCTGGAGACGCAGGCCTTCGAATTGGCTGGACAACCCTTCAACCTGGCCAGCCCCAAGCAGATTGGCGAGATTTTCTTCAACAAGCTCGGCTTGCCGGTGATCAAGAAGACGGCTACGGGCGCACCCAGTACCGATGAGGAGGTGCTCGAAAAGCTGGCCGAGGATTACCCCTTGCCCGCCCGTATCCTTGAGCACCGCGGCCTGTCCAAGCTCAAGGGCACCTACACCGACAAGCTGGCCCAGATGGTTCATGCAGGCACGGGCCGGGTACACACCCACTACGCGCAGGCGGTTGCGGTGACCGGACGGCTTTCGAGCAACGAGCCCAATCTGCAGAACATCCCCATCCGTACGGTCGAGGGGCGACGGGTACGCGAGGCCTTCATTGCGCCGCCGACTTGTTCCATTGCCAGCGCCGACTATTCGCAGATCGAACTGCGCATCATGGCGCATTTGAGCGAGGATGAGGCTCTGCTCGACGCGTTCCGGCAGGGTTTGGATGTGCATCGCGCCACAGCGGCGGAGGTGTTTGGCGTCAGCCTCGATCAGGTCAGCAGCGAGCAGCGGCGTTATGCCAAGGTGATTAATTTCGGGCTGATTTACGGCATGAGCGCCTTCGGCCTGGCACGCAACCTGGGAATTGAAACCAAGGCGGCTGCGGCCTACATCGACCGGTATTTCCAGCGCTATCCGGGCGTCAAACGCTATATGGACGAAACCCGGGCCATGGCCAAGGCCCAGGGCTATGTGCGAACGGTGTTCGGACGCAGACTCTACTTGCCCGAGATCAATTCGCCCAACGGACCGCGGCGCGGGGCGGCCGAGCGGGCCGCTATCAATGCGCCCATGCAAGGTACGGCGGCAGACCTGATCAAGCTGAGTATGGTGGCGGTGCAAAAGGCCATCGACGAGCAAAGGCTCAAGACCCTGATCATCATGCAGGTCCACGATGAACTGGTCTTTGAAGTGCCGTCCGGGGAGCTTGACTGGGTGCGCACCGAGGTGCCGCGCTTGATGGCCGAGGTGGCGCAGTTGCGTGTGCCCCTGTTGGCCCAGGTGGGGATAGGCCCGAACTGGGAGCAGGCCCACTGAATCAATGCGGCCGGTGTAGTGCCGCCAATAACCCCGCACTTCGTTAAGCCGGGCTTGTCCCTATGCTCGAGGTATTCCCTTTTTTCCGGAGATCCCCATGCTGCACCAAGACTTGATCGCCGACAGCCACGCTTTGATCGACAGCGGCGGCCCGACACCCGCTGCATCCCGGCGCACCGCGCTGAAGGCCGCTTTGGGGGTAGGCTATGCAGCCGCCGCTGCGCCCATCATGGCGCAGACGGCGATCAAAACATCTTCCGAGGGGCTCAGGACCGGCGAGGCCTCTTTCGAGGTGGCCGGCTTCAAGGTGCCGGTGTATTTTGCGGCGCCAGCCGGCAGGACGGACTTGCCCATTGTTCTGGTTGTGCATGAAATTTTCGGCGTGCACGAGTACATCGCCGACACGGCCCGCCGCTTCGCACGGGCTGGCTTCATGGCGGTGGCGCCCGAGCTGTTCGCCCGTCAGGGCGATCCCAGCGCCTACGGCGAAATTGCCAAGTTGCAGGCTGAGATCGTCAGCAAGGTACCCGACGCGCAGGTGATGGCGGACCTCGACGGGGCGGTGCGCTGGGCTGGCGCCCATGGCGGTAATGCCCAGAAGGTCGGGATCACTGGTTTTTGCTGGGGTGGTCGCGTTGTCTGGCTGTATTCGCAATTGCGTCCTATCGGTGCCGGCGTCGCCTGGTATGGCCGCCTGGTTGGCAACAGCACGCCCAATACGCCGACGCATCCCGTGCAAGGGGCTGGGGGTATGAAGGCTCCGGTGCTGGGTCTTTACGGTTCGGCGGACACGGGTATTCCGGTGTCGACGGTTGACCAAATGAAGCAGGCTCTGGCCGAAGCCGGCGCCAAGGGCAATCGGGCCGCCGCCCAGTCGACTTTTGTGGTTTATCCGGATGCGCCGCATGCCTTCCATGCCGATTACCGCGCGACCTTTCGCAAGGAACCGGCTGAGGACGGTTTCAGGCGCGCCCTGGAGTGGTTTCGCACGCACGGCGTCAGCTAGGTCCCGGGCTTGACAGGCTTGGGATAATCCAAGCTTGCGGTTTGTTGTCCGCACCCTCACCGCATGGTCAGCACAGGCCATGGGCCGGGGGCGTTTTTCCCCTGGGACCTCTCGTTCATGACTCTTCCTGCTATTGTTCTGGCCACCCTGGTTGCGGGTGTGGGCAGTGTGTGGATCGCCGCCTGGCTCAATCGGGGCCTGATGGCCCATCAAACCCCGCACATGCTCAGCCTGGCCGCCGGTGCCTTGCTGGCCACCTCCTTCATGCTGCTGCTGCCCGAGGCCTTCGAGTCCGATGCCGAGCCGCATTGGCTGTTTGCCACGGTGCTGGGCTCCTTGATTTTTTTCTTTCTGCTGGACAAGGCCGAGTTGTGGCACCACGGACATGAGCACCACCACGGCCACGAAGGGCACGATCATGGTGGGCACAACCTGGGCTCGGGCGGATGGGCGGTGCTGACGGGTGACAGCCTGCACTGCTTTGCCGACGGTGTGCTCATTGCATCGGCGTTCGTTGCCGACACGGGGCTTGGCGTGCTCGCCGCGATGGCGGTCTTGTTGCACGAGGTCCCGCACCACATGGGAGATCTGTCGGTGGTCGGGGCCACCACCCGATCGACTCGATCGGCGCTGATCAAGGTGTCGATGGCCGGCGCCATGACTCTGGTGGGCGGCTTGTTGGGCTATTGGTTGGTCGACAGCCTGCGTGATCTGTTGCCCTATTTTCTGGTGCTGGCGGCCAGCAGTTTTTTGTATGTCGCGCTGGCCGATCTGATCCCACAGCTGCAGCGGCGGCTGAGTCTGCGCGAGACCGCGGCCCAGGTTGGTTGGTTGCTGTTCGGGCTCAGCCTGGTCTCTCTGGCGTCCTATGTGGCCCACATGGGTCACGCGCACTGAAGGGGCGCTGCCGGGCCGGTGATTGGCCGTGCGGTCTCGATGAGGCCCTTGCCCGGGATTTGGTCCGACACGAGGGATCGAAGCGCGCCGCCAGGCCCCGCCTCGGGTCACGCGCACCATCGTTGTCCGCGGTGCCGAGCCCTGGCTTTCCAATCCAAGCGATGCGTGTTGCAGTGCTTGCGCCTTTCTTCCGCCTTACCCTCGAAGGGATGCAACCATGAAACACACCCCACAGCACTATGTGGCCTGGACGCTGGCCGGCCTGGTTTTCGTCTTGGCCGCTGCGCCGGCGCGGTCTCAGTCCGATGGCAACGGCTCAGACTGGACGCAGATGCAGTCGCAGCCCTGGAAGCCCGGCTCAAGCGTCAGCGTCTATGACCGCAATTTTCTGGTCCGCGCGGCGGCCGATGAATTGTTTGAACTGGAGATGAGTCGCCTGGCTGTCGAAAAGGCCTCGGCTGCGGATTTGAAGGCCCATGCCGTCAAGTTGGTAGGCCAGCACATGGCGGTGCAGCAGGAGTTGCAGTCGCTGGCTCAGTCCAAGGGGGTGGATCTGCCCAAGCGTCTGGGCGCCTTGCGTTAACGCGAGCTTTACAGTCTGGAGCGCATGTCCGGCGAGGATTTTGACCGGGCCTACTTCCAGCGCATCGCCACCCGGGCCCATCGTCAGGACATGACGCTGTTCAGGGATGCCATCCGCATGGCCAGCGACGCCGATGTTCGTGCCTGGGCCGACAAGATGATGCCCGCACATGAGCAGCATTTGGCCGATGCACGGTCTCTCCCCTCGGTCAGGCGGCTGGCCATCACGCCTGTGGATCCAAACGCCGCCAGCAGCGGGCCGTGAGTGGTCGGGCTGGCGGCCGCGGGCGCGGTGCTCAGCCGCGCTCAACCGGCCGGGCTGGGTCGCTGCACCACTGACTCCAGCTGCCGGCAAACAGGCGGGCGCGACCAAGGCCGGCAATCTCCATAGCCAGCAGGTTGGCGGTGGCGGTCACACCGCTTCCGCATTGATGCACCACGCTCTGAGGGCTGTGTGAGCCGAGCAGGGCCATGAACTCCTGGCGCAGTTGTTCGGCCGGCTTGAAACGCCCCTCGCTGTCCATGTTGAGGGTGTAGGGGCGGTTGAGGGCGCCCGGTATGTGGCCCGCCACCGGATCGAGGGGCTCGACCTCGCCGCGGTAGCGCGGCTCGGCGCGGGCATCGACGATGGTGTCCTGTCCGAGCTGACGGGCCACCTGTTCGACGGTGATCAGCTCGGCTCTCGGTGTGCCAGCAACGAAATCGCCCTGGGCCAGGGGGGGCAGACCCGGCCCGGATTCCAGGCCCCCCTGCCAAGCCCGCAAACCGCCGTCGAGCACGGCCACCGGCTCGTGACCGAGCCATTTGAGCATCCACCACAGCCGCCCGCAAAAACTGCTGCCCTGCCGGTCGTAGACCACGACCTGCATGCCCTGATTGACCCCAACGCTGCGCAGCCAAGCCGCAAAGCGATCCGGATGGGGCAGGGGGTGGCGGCCGCCGCTGACCGGCGCCGGCTGCGCGCCGTCACGCTTGTCGCTCAGGTCGGTGTCGAGGTCGGCGTAGACAGCTGCGGGTAGATGACCCTCGAGATACTGCTGGCGGCCGACACTGGCCCGGGTGAGATCGAAGCTGCAATCAAAGATTTTCATAGGTTCGCCTTGCGCGATGAGTGCGCGCAGGGCGTCGGCGGTGATCAAGGTGGTGTGCATGTTGAGGCTCAAATGTCCTGACTGTTGGAGACGGGCGCATGACGACTGCGCAAGATGGTAGCGCCGATACCACTGACGGTAATCAGAAGGATACCGAACCACGCCAGAGGCGAGAGCGCGTCGCCAAAAAGCAGCAGGCTGTAGATCGCTGCAAACACGATGCCGCTGTATTGCAGGTTGGCCACCACCAGGGTGGCACCCCGTCGGTAGGCCCGGGTCATGCACCATTGACCCAAGGTAGCCAGGGCGCCCATGGGCAGCAACCACAGACCCTGCGCCCAATTGAGGGGCGTGGCCCCGACAAACAGCAGGCTCAGAGCTCCGCAAGCAGCGCAGGCCAGCGAGAAGAAAAGCACGGTGCGCTCCTCCGGTTCGCCCAGGCGACCCAGGGTGGTCACCTGCAGATAGGCCAGGGCCGAGATCAAGCCGGACATCAATCCGATGAGGCCGGCAAAGAGCTGGTTTTGCGCCAGCGTGGGTTGCAGCACCATCACCACGCCGGCAAAGCTGCTGATCACCGCCAGCATCAGTGGCCCCTGGCCCGGCGCGCTGCGGCCGAATAAAACCGTACCGGCGATGACGAAAACGCCCACCCAGATGCTGCTCATGTAGTTCAGTGTCATCGCCGTGGCCAGAGGCAAGGCGGCGATCGCGTAGTACCAGGCGGTCAGTGAAGTCACGCCGCTGATACTGCGCCACAGGTGCGCAGCGGGGATTTGCGTGCGCCAGCTTACGCCGCGCCATTTCATGACCGCCCCGATCAGCAGCGTGCTGATCAGGCCGCGGTAGAAGACCAGCTCGAAGGCGTGAAAGTGCTCACTGGCGAACTTGACGCACACCCCCATGGTCGCAAAGGCCAGCGAGCCCAGCAGCATCCACAGGGCCCCGCGCGGGCTCGAGGAGTCGGCCACGCGGCGCTCAGACGCTTTGCGTGGTCTTGGTGGCACCCATCTCGCGGCGGTACCACTCGTGGAAGTGCTGCATTCCGTCTTCCATCGGGCTCTGATATGGGCCGAACTCGTCGTCGCCGCGCTGCAGCAGCGCCAATCGGCCGGCGTCCATGCGTCGGGCGATCTCATCGTCTTCAACGCAGGTTTCCATGTAGGCGGCCTGCTGGGCCTCGATGAATTCGCGTTCGAAGGCGCAGATCTCCTCGGGGTAGTAGAACTCGATCAAATTGAGCGTCTTGTTGGGTCCCTGGGGATGCAGCGTGCTGATCACCAGGACATGCGGATACCACTCCACCATGATGTGGGGGTAGTAGGTCAGCCAGATCGCGCCATAGCGGGGAGGCTCACCGTCGCGGTAGCGCAGCACGACATCGTGCCATTTCTTGTAGACATCGGTGCCGGGCTTGCCCAGTTTGTTGGAGACCCCTACGGTTTGCACCGAATAGTGCTGACCCATATTCCATCGCAGGTCCTCACAAGTCACGAAGTTGCCCAGCCCGGGGTGGAAGGGGCCGACATGGTAGTCCTCGAGGTAGACCTCGATGAAGCTCTTCCAGTTGTAGTCACATTCGTGCAGCTGAACCTGTTCGAGCTTGTAGCCGCTGAAGTCCAGATCGGTGCGCGCGATCATGCCGGCCAATTCGGCGGCAATGTCGCGGCCGGTGTCCTCGAAGATCAAGCCGTTCCACTGCGTGGTTTTGTACTGGTTGAGATTGAGGCAGGGGTCCGTCTGGAAGTGGGGCGCGCCGATCAGTTCGCCGGCGGTGTTGTAAGTCCAGCGATGCAGGGGGCATACGATCTGGCTGCCCGTGTTGCCCCGCCCCTTGAGCATCACCGCTTGCCGGTGACGGCACACATTGGAAATCAGCTCGATGCCTGAGGCGTTGCGAACCAGAACCCGTCCCTCAGCCTCCTGGGGCAGGGCATAAAAGTCCCCCAGTTCGGGGATGGCCAGCTCATGACCGAGGTAGCGTGGCCCGCGGGAGAAGAGCTTTTGTTGCTCCTTCTCGTAGAGACCGGGGTCAAAGTAGCTGCTGACCGGCAGCTGGCTGGTGGCTTGTAGTAGTCGCAGGCTCAGGTCGGACATGATCGCGATGATGCTCCCGGGCGTTGTTGCAGGAACGGGATGGGCGGCCCCTCTAGGCTGAGCCGAAATGTCTGGGCCGGAAATTCTACCCCTCGCCCCTGGATCGGTGAACTGCCGGTAGGCCTACATTTCGTGGCCTTATCGGACCTGTCTGGATCTCGGGAGCCCGCGACCTCCTCGCTTGGTCCTAGAATAAGCGCGCTCAACCCGCCCCCCATGAAGTCTTCCCCCAGCCCTCGCCTGCCTTCCGAGCCGGTGGCCCCGAGTTACGAAGCCGCCTTGCAGGAGTTGGAGCAACTGGTCTCGAACCTGGAGACGGGGCAGCTTGCGCTCGACCAGTTGCTGGGCAGCTACCAGCGCGCGGCCCAGTTGCTCGGTTTCTGTCGCGACCAACTGGCGGCGGTGGAGGGCCAGGTCAAGGTCCTCGAGGGCACTGAACTCAAGCCGTGGTCGGTTTCCTGATGAGGGCGTTTCCGTGAGCGAACAGCCTATCTCGGGACAGGCGATCAGGTCCTTCGATCTCGAATCCTGGATAGCCGACGAACTGCGGCGCCTGGAGTCCGCGTTGGGTTCGTGGGTGGCTCCCGGAGGTGGGGTGCCGGCTGAGTTGGCCGCCCCCATGCGTTATTCGGTGCTCGATGGCGGCAAGCGACTGCGCCCCCTGCTGGTGCTCGCCGCAAGCCAAGCCGTTCAGGGTGAGCCCCAGGCTGCCTTGCGCGCCGCCTGTGCGGTTGAGCTGATCCACGCCTATTCACTGGTCCATGATGACATGCCCTGCATGGACAACGATGTCTTGCGCCGGGGTAAGCCCACGGTGCATGTGCGGTTCGGGCAGGCCAGCGCCTTGTTGGCGGGCGATGCACTGCAGGCCCTGGCCTTCGAATTACTCACGCCGCAGGATGGCTCGGTGGCTCTGGCCTTGCAGGGACATCTGTGCGGCCTGCTGGCGCGGGCTGCGGGCGGTCAGGGCATGGCCGGTGGCCAGGCCATCGATCTGGCCAGTGTCGGTCGCTCGCTTGATGCCCGGCAGTTGCATGAAATGCACCGCCTCAAAACGGGCGCCTTGCTGCAGGCCAGCGTGCTCATGGGCGCTGCTTGTGGACCAGCCGGTGAGTCGGCTAAGCGTGCCCTGGCCGACTACGGCGCGGCCATCGGGCTGGCTTTCCAGGTGGTTGACGACATTCTGGATGTCACCGCCGACTCGCAGACCCTGGGCAAGACCGCGGGCAAGGACGCCGCGCAGGACAAGCCCACCTTCGTATCCCTCATGGGTTTGCACGAATCGCGCAACTACGCCCAGGAATTGCTGTCCCAGGCCCGGGCCAGTCTGCGTCAGAGTGGACTGCATCGCACTGACGCCCTTGAAGCCCTGGCCGATAAACTGGTGCACCGTGCCTTTTGACACCGGAAGACCCGGATCCCCCAAGGAGCAGACCATGCCCCCCTTGCTTGAAACCCTGCAGAGTCCAGCCGATTTACGGCGCCTGTCGCGCGCCGACCTGCCGCGCGTGGCCAGCGAGCTTCGCAGCTATTTGCTCGAGAGCGTGGCGCGCACCGGTGGGCACCTGAGCTCCAACCTCGGCACGGTGGAGCTGACGGTTGCCCTGCACTATGTGTTCAACACCCCCGAGGACCGACTGGTCTGGGATGTCGGCCACCAGACCTATCCGCACAAGATCCTGACGGGCCGGCGCGACCGCATGCACACGCTGCGTCAATGGGGGGGTCTTTCGGGTTTTCCACGCCGTGACGAAAGTCAGTACGACACCTTCGGCACCGCGCATTCTTCGACCTCCATATCGGCGGCCCTGGGCATGGCTGTGGCGGCGCGGCAAAAGGGCGAGGATCGGCGCGCGGTGGCCATCATCGGGGACGGGGCCATGAGTGCGGGCATGGCTTTCGAGGCGCTCAACAATGCCGGCGTGGCTGACTGTGATCTGCTGGTCATTCTCAACGACAACGACATGAGCATCAGCCCCCCGGTGGGCGCGCTTAACCGCTATCTGGCCCAGCTGATGAGCGGCCGGTTTTATGCGGCGGCCAAGAATGTGGGCAAGCAGGTGCTCAAGGCCGCTCCGCCCCTGTTTGAGCTGGCCAAGCGTCTGGAATCGCATGCCAAAGGCATGGTGGTGCCAGCCACCCTCTTCGAGAATTTTGGCTTCAACTACATCGGTCCGATTGATGGCCATGATCTGGATTCGCTGATCCCGACCCTGGAAAACATCCGGCAACTCAAGGGGCCGCAGTTCCTGCATGTGGTGACCAAAAAGGGCCAGGGCTACAAGCTGGCTGAGGCCGATCCGATTGCCTACCACGGCCCCGGCAAGTTCGATCCAGCCGTGGGGCTGACCAAGCCGGCCACTGCGCCCAAGCCGACCTTTACCCAGGTGTTCGGGCGCTGGCTGTGCGACATGGCCGAGCAGGATGTGCGTTTGGTCGGCATCACTCCGGCCATGCGCGAGGGATCTGGCATGGTCGAATTCCACCAGCGCTTTCCGGGGCGCTATCACGATGTAGGCATCGCCGAGCAGCATGCGGTGACATTTGCTGCCGGCCTGGCCTGCGAGGGGCTCAAGCCGGTGGTGGCGATCTACTCCACTTTTTTGCAGCGCGGCTACGACCAGCTGATTCATGATGTCGCCCTGCAAAAGTTGCCGGTCGTTTTTGCCCTCGATCGCGCGGGGCTGGTGGGCGCCGATGGTGCGACGCATGCCGGGGCCTACGACATCGCATACATACGCTGCATCCCTCACATGGCCCTGGCCTGCCCGGCTGACGAAAGCGAATGCCGCAAGCTCCTGACCTGTGCTTTTGAACAAGACCACCCCGTGGCCATACGCTATCCGCGCGGGGCTGGCGCTGGCGTGGCCACAGAGCCGGGCTTGCAGAGCCTGCCCTACGGCAAGGCAGAGATTCGCCTGCGCGGACGGGGTGTGGCCTTGCTGGCCTTCGGTACTTTGCTCTATCCGGCCCTGGAAGTCGGTCAGCGCCTGGGGTTGACCGTGGTCAATATGCGTTGGGTCAAGCCGTTGGATGAAGTTCTGCTGCGCGAGGTGGCCTCGACGCACGAGGCCCTGGTGACCCTGGAGGAGGGCGCCGTCATGGGGGGGGCCGGCAGTGCGGTGAGCGAGGCCTTGGCGCGCCTGGGCTCGGTGATACCCGTGCTGCACCTGGGACTGCCGGACGAATTTATTGAGCACGGTGATCCAGCGGCACTGCTCGCAGCCCAGGGTCTGGATGCGGCGGGTATCGAATCGTCGGTGCGGGCGCGCTTTGCCGCGCAACTGGCGGCCGTGGGTAAGCCCGGACTCAAGTCGGTGGCTTGAGTTTGAGGGGTGGATTGGCTTGAAAAGAGCAATCGCATGAGGCCCAGCCGCCCCTTCAATCGGCCGGTCTTGGGCCTCCTGCTGAGCTGGCTGGCTCTGTGTTCGGCCCTCTTGGCCCCGGCCTCGGTGCTGGCCCAGCAGATGAGCGAGGGCAAATGGTCAATCATTTGCTCGGTGGCTGGATCCACCCTTGCGGCTCCTGAGGGTCACGCTGACGGGGGCGAGGGTCACTGTCCCTTGTGCCTGCTGCCCACGATGGCCTTGCCCGGGGTCTGCGAGCCTGTCAGAGCCCTGGGCGCGAGCCCACCCGCGCCCAGCGACGGGGCCGATTTCGGGTCGATGCCGCAAGGCCAGCGGCCGTTCATCCGCGGCCCTCCTGATCGGCCCTGAACACCTCCGGTCGCCTGTGCGGCCGGTCTGGGGCCCCTGCTGCCGGGGGCGCGTGGGCCTTTGTGCCCGTTCAAATTTTCAGAGATCATCATGAGTGTTTTTTCACGGGTTGTATTGCCCGTTTTTCTGGCCTTTTCGGGCTCAGCCCAGGCCCACATTACCTTGGAGTACCAGACGGCCCATGCGGGCAGTCGCTACAAGGCCAACTTCAAAGTGCCGCACGGCTGCGGCGATTCACCTGTACGGGAAATCGTGGTGCAGATTCCGCCGGGCGTGCGTGGCGCCAGGCCGATGCCCAAGCCGGGGTGGACCGTGCGCATCGAGCGAGCGGCCCTGGCAGAACCCTTCATGGATCATGGCCGCCGGGTCACCGAGGAGGTGGTCCGGGTGAGTTGGGTTGCCCGAACCGAGGCTGATCAGTTGGCGAGTGATCATTACGACGAGTTCGCCCTGCAGGCATCGCTGCCCAATCAGCCCGGACCCATGTACTGGTCGGTCAGCCAGGTGTGCGTGCAGGGACGCATCGACTGGAATGAGCGGCCGCTTCAGGGACAGAGTCTGCGACAGCTCAAGACGCCGGCGGCCCTGTTGGAGATCATCCCGGGCGGTGCTGCCCATGTTCATTGACCGTATCTATCCAGGAGTTCATGCATGAAAACATTTTTTGGGCGGACCGCCCTGTTGCTTGGGGCCTTTGCCCTGGGTTCGGCCGGGGCCCAGGCCCCGGCGGTCAAGATTGACGGCCCGTGGGCGCGGGCGACGGTGCCCGGTCAGAAGGGCACGGGTGCTTTCATGACGCTCACCGCTGCCCAGGGCTTGCGCCTGGCCGGTGTTTCATCGCCAGTGGCCGGCGTGGCCGAAATCCACGAGATGAAAATGGAGGGCGATGTGATGCGTATGCGCGCCCTACCTGCTCTGGAACTGCCCGCCGGCAAGACCGTGGCTTTGCGACCGGGTGGCTATCACCTCATGTTGATGGACCTCAAGCAGCCCTTGGTCCGCGACACCCAGATCCCGGTGACGCTGCGTTTTGTCGATGCCCAGGGGCGCAGCAGCGAGCTGCAGTTGAGCGTTCCGGTGTTGCTCAATGCTCCTGGTGCGAGTGTGCAGTCGGGCAGCGGCCACGGCGGTCCTACCGGCCACGGCAGTCATCGTTCGCATTGAGCGTGGCGTAGCGTGTTCCAGGCTTGGCGGCCCTCTGGCATTTGTCGGGGGGCTTATTGTCAACGCTGTGTGTCAGACGGAGCCCCTTGTTGGCAACGGGGCTCCGCTTCCTAGGGTTTCACCTAGGCGTCAGAGCGGCCGACCGCCGAACAATGGGTCCATCGTCCCGGACCTTCGCTGCACGAGCAGGCTGGCGATCCGGACTGTTTTCGTGAGGCAGGACAGGAGACACCCCGCATGCAAGTCGAACTAAAAATCAATGGCAAGGCCCAGCAACTTGATGTGCCCCCGCACACCCTGCTGGTCCAGCTGATCCGAGAGAAGTTGCAACTGACGGGCACCCATGTCGGCTGCGATACCGCGCAGTGCGGAGCCTGCACGGTGTTAATGAACGGGCATGCCGTCAAGAGCTGTAATGTCCTGGCTGCGCAAGCCCAGGGCGCTGACATCACCACCATTGAGGGCCTGGCCGCTGCCGACGGCACCATGCATCCGATGCAGGCGGCTTTCAAGGACTGCCACGGCCTGCAGTGCGGCTTTTGCACCACCGGCATGGTCATGAGCGCCGTCGACCTGTGCAAGAAGCATCCGGGCGCCGGTGAAGGTGAGATCCGCGAATTGCTGGAAGGCAATCTGTGCCGCTGTACCGGCTACCAGAATATCGTCAGGGCGGTGCAGCAAGGCGGCCAGGCGATGAAGGCGGCCTGAAGGGCGCGGTTTCAAGCCCTTTTCACGGCAGGACGGCGCGCAGCCTCCGGCCCCACCATCAAAGACTTGGAGAGATCACTATGGGTGCTTCCGACTTCACCAAATTGCCGCACATTGGCGAGGCCCTCAAGCGCAAAGAGGACTACCGCTACCTCATCGGTGCGGGCCAGTACACCGACGACATCACGCTGGCGGCGCAGTGCCATGCGGTGTTTGTGCGGTCGCCCCACGCGCATGCCCGCATCAAGTCCATCGATCTGTCGCGGGCCCGTTCTGCCCCGGGCGTGATCGATGTCTTCACCGGTGAGCAGGTGGCGGCCGACAAGATCGGGGGCCTGCCCTGCGGCTGGCTGATCACCAGCACCGACGGCACGCCCATGAAGGAGCCGCCGCACCCTATCCTGGCGCAGGGCAAGGTGCGCTATGTGGGGGATCATGTGGCCATGGTGGTGGCGCAGACCCAGGAGCAGGCCCGCAATGCGGCTGAGCTGATCGATGTGGATTACGAGGTGCTGCCCAGTGTGGTGCGTGCAACCCAGGCCGCAAAGGCGCCGGCCCTGCACGAACAGGCGCCCGACAACCATTGCTACAAGTGGGCCATTGGGGACAAGGCCCAGGTGGACGCCGCGTTTGCCGGGGCCGCGCATGTCACGCGCCTGGACCTGGTCAACAACCGCCTGGTGCCCAATGCGATGGAGCCGCGCTCGGCCATCGGCAGCTACAACCGCGCCACCGACGAATACACCCTGTATGTGGCCAACCAGAATCCGCATGTCGAGCGCCTGTTGATGACGGCTTTCGTCATGGGCCTGCCCGAGCATAAAGTGCGGGTCATTGCCCCCGATGTGGGGGGCGGCTTTGGCTCGAAGATCTACCTCTACGCCGAGGATGTGTGCCTGACCTGGGCGGCGCGCAAGCTCAATCGCAACATCAAGTGGACGGCCGAACGCAGCGAATCCTTTGTCAGCGACGCCCACGGCCGCGACCATGAAAGCCATGCCGAACTCGCGCTGGACAAGGACGGAAAATTCCTGGCGCTGCGGGTGCACACCGATGCCAACCTTGGCGCTTACCTGTCCACCTTTGCCACGGCCGTACCCACCATCCTGTACGCCACGCTGCTGGCCGGTCAGTACGCCACGCCGCAAATTTATGTGGAGGTCGATGCCTGGTTCACCAACACCGCACCGGTCGATGCCTATCGCGGTGCAGGGCGTCCCGAGGCCACTTACCTGCTCGAGCGCCTGGTGACCCGCGCCGCCTGGGAGACTGGGCTGGGCCAGGATGAAATCCGCCGCCGCAACATGATCACCAGCTTTCCGTACCAGACGCCGGTGGCCCTTCAGTACGACACCGGCGACTTCAAGGCCTTGCTTGAGCGCAGCAATCAGCTGGCCGATGTGGCCGGCTTTGCCCAGCGCAAGGCGGCCTCCGAGGCCCGCGGTCTGTGTCGCGGGATTGGCTACTCGTCCTACATCGAGGCCTGCGGCATTGCGCCTAGCAATATTGCGGGGGCCCTGGGTGCGCGGGCGGGTCTTTTTGAGTGCGGCGAGATCCGGGTTCACCCCACCGGCAGCGTGACGGTTTTCACGGGCTCGCACAGCCACGGCCAGGGCCATGAAACCACCTTTGCGCAGGTGGTGGCGGCGCGCCTGGGCATCTCGCCGGACATGGTCGATGTGGTCCATGGCGACACCGGACGCGTGCCCTTTGGCATGGGCACTTACGGCTCGCGCTCGCTGGCAGTCGGCGGCACGGCCATCATGAAGGCGCTCGACAAGATCGAAGCCAAGGCCAAGAAGATTGCGGCTCACCTGATGGAGGCCAGCGATGCGGATATTGATTTTGTCGGCGGCGAATTCGTCGTGCGCGGCACCGACAAGAAGATCCCTTTCGGTCAGGTGGCCTTGACGGCCTATGTGCCGCACAACTACCCGCTCGACAAGCTTGAGCCGGGCCTGAACGAGACCGCTTTCTACGATCCGACCAACTTCACCTTCCCGGCGGGCACCTACATCTGCGAGGTCGAGGTCGATCCGGCCACCGGCGTGGTGCGCCTGGATCGCTTCACCGCGGTGGACGATTTCGGCAACATCATCAACCCGATGATCGTCGAGGGTCAGGTACACGGCGGCCTGGTCCAGGGGATCGGTCAGGCGCTGATGGAGAACTGCGTTTACGACCCGCAGTCCGGTCAGTTGCTGACCGGCTCCTTCATGGACTACGCCATGCCGCGGGCCGACGATCTGCCCACCTTCAAGCTCGATACCTTGGCCACGCCCTGCACGCACAATCCGCTGGGGGCCAAAGGTTGTGGCGAGGCTGGGGCCATCGGGTCGCCGCCAGCAGTCATCAATGCCGTTCTGGATGCGCTGCGTCCGCTGGGCGTCAAAGATCTGGACATGCCGGCCTCGCCGGCCCGCGTCTGGCAGGCTATTGCTGCCGCCAAGCTCTGAATACGATCAGGAGACTTCACGATGTATCCCTTCACCCTAGAGCGCCCCCAATCGACGGCCGACGCTGCCCGCCTGGCTTCAGCCGGCGGCCGCCCCCTGGCCGGCGGTCAGACCTTGCTGGCCTCAATGAAACTGCGACTGACCCAGGCCGATCAGCTGATCGACCTCTCAAGCATCAAGGATCTCAGCGGCATTTGCCGTGATGGGAACGCGGTGGTTATTGGTGCCATGACCCGTCACGCGGATGTGGCTGGTCATGCCGAGGTTCAGTCGCTCATCCCGGCCCTGGCCGATCTGGCCGGGCATATCGGTGACCGTCAAGTGCGGGCCATGGGCACCCTGGGCGGCTCAGTGGCCAACAACGATCCGGCCGCTTGTTACCCGAGCGCGGTGCTGGCTCTGGGCGCCACCGTCCATACCAACAGCCGCAAGATCGCCGCCGATGATTTTTTCAAGGGCATGTTTGCCACCGCGCTCGCTGAGGGCGAGCTGATCACTGCCATCAGCTTTCCCATCCCGCAGCGTGCGGCCTACATGAAGTTCAAGCAGGCGGCCTCGCGCTTTGCGATGGTCGGCGTGTTTGTGGCTCAGTTTCCCACCGGCGTGCGGGTGGCGGTCACCGGGGCTTCGAGCGACGGCGTATTTCGTCACAAAGGCCTGGAACAGGCGCTATCGGCCAGCTTCACCGCGCAGGCGGCTGCGGCGGTGAAGATTGATGTAGCGGGCCTCAATGAGGACATTCACGGCTCGGCCGCTTATCGCGCCAACCTCATCAGCGTGCAGACGCAGCGGGCGGTGGCCAAGGCCTTGGGCTGAGGCCTGCCTGATCCCGGGCGACCGCTGCGGGCGGTCGCTTGTCCCTGGTACAGCGTTGCGCCGCTCGCGAGATCTGGCTAAACCCGCGCCAGCCCCAACAGGTGCGCCACATCCTTGAAGAAGATGCGCACATGGGCCATGGGCTTTTTGCGCGTGAGCTTCTTGTTCATGTAGGACTCGAAGGTCAGGGTCTGCACATCCTTGTCCTCGCAGATCTTGACGAAGCGCTCGCGCCGGCGATCGGTGCTGTACCAGAACCATTGCATCACGCCGAGCACCCAGAACACGGTACCGTGCTCTTTCATGAAGCGCTTGCGCGCCAGCTTCAATGCACTGGCCTGGCCGGTGCGCAGCATTTCGTGGGCGGCCTGGGCGGCCAGCTGGCCGCCGAGCATGGCGTAATAAATGCCTTCGCCCGAGGCCGGGGCGACCACGCCGGCGGCGTCGCCGGCCAGCACCACATCGCGGCCGTTGTCCCAGCGCGGCAGGGGCTTGAGCGGCAGCGGGGCGCCCTCGCGGCGCAGGGTTTCGGCCTGCTCCAGCCCGGTGATGCGGCGCAGCAGGGCAGTGGCGCTCTTGAGCGAAAAGCCCTTGTCCGCGCTGCCGGTGCCTACGCTCAGCGTCTGGCCGTGTGGAAAAACCCAGCCATAGAAATCCGGTGAAACCTGTCCCTGGTAAAACACATCGCAGCGGCTGGCGTCATAGCCAGCCGGCTTGTGCTCGGGCGCACGGATGATCTCGTGATAGGCGAAAACGAACTTGCCTTTGTCGGCTCCCGGTACTTCCTGGCGAGCCACTTCCGACTTTGCGCCGTCGGCCCCAATGATGCAGCGGGCCCGCGCCCTGGCCGCTGTGCCTTCACTGCGGTTGGGCTTGTCGCGGGCAGTAAAGTGCACCACCGCCGTTCCATCGCTGTCACGACTGATGCGCGAGAAGGTGCCAGTCTGCCGCCGGGCACCGGCTAAGGCCGCGCGTTGGCGCAGCCACTCATCGAATTCGTCACGGTCGACCATGCCGACAAAGCCGTTCTCGATGGGGATGTCCACCTGATGGTTCGAAGGTGCGACCATGCGTGCGCATTGCGCTTTGGCGACGAGCAGGTGATCGGGAATCTCGAAGTCGCGAATCAGCCGGGGCGGAATCGCACCGCCGCAGGGTTTGATGCGCCCGGCCCGATCGAGCAGCAGGACGCTGTGGCCCTGCTGGGCCAGTTGCTGTGCGGCGGTGGCTCCGGCTGGCCCGCCGCCGATCACGATGGCGTCATAGGTTTCTGGGGCATTCATGATCAGTCCTTCCAAGGGGCAGTCGGTTCAGGTTTCATGGGCCAGCGGGGTCGGGTGCTGCAGATCGCTTACCGGGCCGTTCCAGTGGCGCTCGCCGCTCCTGATGTACCAGGCCAGCGCAGCCGAGGTGAGGAACATGAGGGCCTCAAGGAAGAAGACGCTGGCATAAGCCGAGCCGTCCGATTGCACAAGGGCATGCGCAATGTCGCTGGCCACGGTGCCCAGCAGGCTGCCGATGCCAAAGGCGATGGCCTGCGCCGCGCCCCACAGGCCCATGCGCACACCCTCGCGTGCGCTGCGCCCCTGACCGGCCATGCGCATCATCGATCCGATCGCGCCGATGGAAAAAGCGCCATTGGCCACGCCGAGTGCGAACACATTGGCTTTGAGCGGCCAGGCCGCTCCGACCAGACCCGCCAGCGCAAGGCCCGCCATGGCGATGCCGGAGGCGATGCAGCCGCCCACCGTCCAGGCCCGCAGTGAGCCCAGCTGGCTGGCCCAGGGGTGCTGCTGCCAGCGTGCTGAAATCAGTCCGGCGCCGGCGACGACCAGCATGCCCAAGAGCACACCGCCATGCTGCACACCGGAGAGTTGGGTGGACTGACCCGGGGTGTAGCCGAACACGCTGCCAGCGAAGGGCTCGAGGATCAGATCCTGCGCGCTGTAGGCGAGCATGGAGACGAAGACGAAGACGGTGAAGTACCGGGCTGGCGGCTCCTGCCAGACCTGTTGCAGCGCCACCTTGAAAGCCACTGGCGTGCTTTGCGCCACGCCGGGGCTGGCTGCAGCGGCTTTCTCCACGCCCAGCACGGCCAGCACGGTGAGCGTCACGGCCAGGGCGCAAATGCAGGCGGCCACCTGCAACAGCCGTTCGGGTGAGTAGGGATCGAGCCAATGCCCGGCCAGCCCTGCCGTGATGGCAAAGCCGGCGATCATCATGATCCAGACCAAGGTGGCGGCGGGCCCGCGTCGTTCAGGGGCCACGGATTTGGCCAGCATGACCAGCAGGTTGGTGCCGCAGGCGCTCACCCCCGTGCCGATGCATAGAAAGCCCAGCAGCGCCAGAGCCAGCCCGGCGACTTGATGGGAGGCTGCCCAGACGGTGCCCAGCGTGGCCAGCATGCCGCCGCCGGCCAGGGTGATCATGCCGCCAATGATCCAGGGCGTGCGTCGTCCGCCGACATCCGACCCGTATCCCATGCGCGGACGCGAGACTTGCACCAGATAGTGCAGCGCCACCATGAGGCCGGGCAGCATGGCCGCCAGCGCCAGCTCGACCACCATCACCCGATTGAGCGTGGAGGTGGTGAGCACCACCACCGCGCCCATGCTGGCCTGTACCAGTCCCAGACGGGCCACCGAGGCCCAGCCGATGTAACGCGTCATGCTGACCCTCCCAGAGCGCGCAGGGCAAAGGCGCTGACCATCATGCCGCCTACAAACAGCGGCACGCCAAAGCCGCTGTACCACAGCGCCTTGCCCATGGGATCGGCCAGGAAGCGGCGCATCATCAGTCCTTGAAGGAGCACCAGGGCAGCCACCGCAGCGGCATGCGCCTCCTGCTGCCAGGCCAGCAGCAGCGCGATCACCGCCACTTGGGGCAGAACCATGAACCAGCAGGCCACCCGGGCGGCCCGTTGCACACCCAGTTGCACCGGCAGGGAGCGAACGCCCACCTGCCGGTCGCCCTCGATGGCCTTGAAGTCATTGAGCGTCATGATGCCGTGGGTGCCAGCGCTGTAGAGCGCGGCCAGGATCAGCGACTGTCCATCGGGCATGGCCCCGCCGGCCATGACCGCCGCACCTGTGATCCAGGCAATGCCCTCGTAGCTGATGCCGCAGGCAGCATTGCCCCACCAACCGTTTTCCTTCAGGCGCAGGGGTGGGGCACTGTAGGCCCAGGCCAGCAGCAGGCCGAGCATGGCCGCGCCGAAGCCCCAGGGCCCCAGGGCGGTGGCCACCAGAAGAGAGACAGCGGTCCACAGGACTGCCAGGTACAGCCCCCACCGGCCGGGAATCCGCCCCGAGGGAATCGGCCGATGGGGTTCGTTGATGGCGTCGACATGACGGTCAAACCAATCATTGACAGCTTGGCTGGTGGCGCAAACCAGCGGCCCTGCCAGGGCGATACCGATCAGGGCCAGACCCCAGCGCCCGTCCATGGGCATGCCCGAGGCCACCACGCCGCAGGCAAACGCCCACATCGGCGGAAACCAGGTGATGGGCTTGAACAGTTCAGTAACGGCTGAAAGGGCCGGGCGCGCCATGCGCGTTTTGTAACCGGGACATCGGCTATTGTCAATTTAAATTGACATATTTCGGAGCCCCGGATTGTCCAGGGTGGGGCGTCTGAACGGGTTTCGGGCGCTCAGGTCGGGCGCCGGGGGCAGGCCCTCAAGGTGAACGCGGGTCGTCGCCGGCGTCGCCGGGCAAGTCGGCGTTACCCTCGACCAGACCGAAGCGGCGCAGCTTGATGTACAGGCTCTGGCGCGAGAGCCCCAGCATCTCGGCGGCCGAGGCGCGGTTATCGTGGGTGAGCTGCAGGGCTGCCTCGATGCACAGCTGCTCAATCAGATCGGTGGTCTCGCGCACGATGTCCTTGAGCGGCATACGGCCCACCAGTTCGGTCATCTGGCTGGCCGAGCGCGGCAGCTCTCTGGGGGCGCGGGCCTCTGGAGCCAGGCGGCGGCCCATGTCTCGGATCGTGAAGCCCAGGCATTTGTCTTCCCCGCGCTGCAGCGTGGCGGCCGATATCTCCACTTCTGCCGTGGAGCCCAGCTCGCCGCGCATCTGGGTGGCAAAAAGCCGCACCGTGCCGTGCTGGCGCAGATTGGTCAGCAGCACGCGCAGATCGACGCCGGAGCGACCCAGCCAGGTGTCAAGCAGTACGCCACGAGCCAGATCCGGACTGCCCACCTGCGCCAGGTCAACGAAAGCCTGGTTGACGGCCAGAACCCGGCCATCGAGGTCGGTGAGGGCCACCGCATCGGGGGCCTGTTCCATGAAGGGGCCGAGCCAGGGATTGCCGCTGGGCAGCTTGGGGTGGCTCGCGGCCGTCTGGGCCGTCAGTCGGAGCAGAAATTGCGGGGTTTGGTCTTCGCGGTACTGTGAGGCGGAGGCCAGAAACTCCTGCCCGTCCTTGAGTCGCACAGGCACCGGGTCCGCACGGCCGTTGCCACGCAGTTTCTCGATCATGTCGCGCAGCGTGTTCAGACTGGTCGCGTCCAGGCGCTCGCTCAGGGCCTGCCGGCTGCCGCCTTGCTTGTCGCCCAGCAGAGCCTGGGCGACGGGGTTGATCTCGGTGATTTTGTCTAGCGCACCGTCGAGGATGATCACGGGCTCGGGGGCCAGCTGGAACAGAAGCCGGTAGCGGGTTTCGGCCTGGCGCAGACGCCAGTAGTCGCGCTCCATGGACAACTGGGCGGTCACCAGGCGTTGTTGCACCGCAACCTGCGGTCGCAGGTCCCGACCGAAAGCCACCCGATGGACATGGGCCTTGCCCTTGCCGGGACTTGGCGGATTGACCGTGACAACCGAGTAGGCCAACGGCAGTGCGGACCCATCGTCGAGGTCGTGGTTGATGTGGCGCCACGCCGATGGCTGCGGATCAGAGGCCTTGAGCAGCGCCTGTACCTTGGGCTGGCTCTCCAGCGTCACCGTGCGTATCCAGGCCTTGCCTTGCCACTGCTCGCAACCGCGGGCGATCAGATCGTCCCCGGTGAAAGCCAGGTCCAAAATCACGCCTTCTTTATCGAGCAGCAGCACCACATCCGAGGACGCCGCCAACAGTTGCGCCACCATCTCGGCGGACAAACCCTGCAGCATTTCTTCAGCGCGGGCCAAGCCTTGTTCGTTCAGGACGGGTTGGGGGGAAGACATGGTGTTTTGAAGGTCTCGAGTCGGTCGCGGGGTTCAAGCCCCGGCGTTTTGTCGTTCCAGGAGTCGCTGCGCCATCTCTGGCGCCGCATCGGCCTGTACCACCACCGCGTCAGCGATGGTCTGCCCTGCCAAGCCAGGATTCAATACGAAAACAGATCCCCCTACAAGTATGGGGACCTGCGGGTTGGTGCTGGCCCTGCGAATTTGCCGCACGCAGTCGTTGAGGCGACCCAGTCCATCGAGATCGCCCAGACTCAGACCGATTACATCGAACCACTGGCGCTCGACCAGCTGCGCCAGCGAGGCGCTGGGCTGCATGAAACTGGTGGTGACATCCCAACCGGCCCGGTAGAAGAACTCAGCCACGATGGACAGGCCAAATGTGTGTTGTTCGCCGGGACAGGGCATGAGCAGCACCCGCCGATCGGCGGCCCGTCCCTGGCTGATGTTGTTGAGTCCAAAGGCGCTGCTGTTGGCGCGCAGCAATTGCTGCAAGCGCCCCATGGCGACGGTCACATCGGTAAAGCTGCAGCTGTCGCAGGTCCAGAAGTCCCCCAGCCGGCGCGCTGCCGGGGTGAGCAGGTCCAGAAAGAGGCCCTGGACCGAGACGCCGCGCTGACGCAGATTCTGCAGACTTTGATGCAGCGCCGCGTCATCGGCGTTCAGCAGTTGATCGGTAAAGTGTTCGAGGTCCTGCGGGCTGACGCTGGCCTGAGCAGGCTGGCTGTGGGCGCGAACCAGGCGAGGGATGATCTCGTCCTCGACCGTGCGCATCAAGACGCCGTCGGATCGCTGCGGCAGACGGTTTGATCCCTGCGGCTGCGGCCGCTCTTGGGGGTCAGGGTTTTCAAACGAGCCCATGTTGGTCTCCGTGCACGCTAAGTCACTGCCGCGGACAGGCGCGCATGAGTTCCTCTTCGTCGGGCTGAGGGTCCGGGGGCTTCTACCCCGGGGCCTGGCCGGCAGTTAGTGGAACGGTCCACGGGTCGGTTGTACTCCCTGAGCGGGCCCAGGTCAAAGGTTTTTTTGGAAATTCGACGATTTTCTCCGATGTGTCAATTTAATTAGTCGTCAATTAAAGTTGACACACGAGCCAGACCCGACTAAATTGGGGGGAGCGGGTGTCCGGATACCCGTCACTATTGAGGGGATTTGCCATGCTGCCTGTAACCGAGCGCTCGCCACCGCGGCGCCCGCTTTACACGCCTGAGGAGCGCCAGAGGCGCGACGCCTCGGTCTGGACCTGGGTCCAGGGGGTACTGGCTCCTCTGCAGTTTCTGGTGTTCCTGGTGAGCTTGTTTCTGGTGCTGCGCTTTCTCTGGACGGGGGAGGGTCAAGGCATCACCGAAGCGTCCATCGTTATCAAGACTTTGGTTCTCTACACCATCATGGTCACCGGCTGCATCTGGGAGAAGGTGGTGTTCGGGCAGTACCTGTTCGCCCCGGCCTTCTTTTGGGAGGATGTTTTCAGCATGTTGGTGCTGGCCCTGCATACGGCCTATCTCGTGGCCTTGCTGGGTCAGTGGATGGGGCCCAGGCCGCTGATGGGCTTGGCATTGGCCGCCTATGCGGCTTATGTCATCAATGCAGCCCAGTTCCTGATCAAGTTGCGTGCGGCGCGACTGGAGGCGGCCCGCCTTGCGCCCGGACAAGCTCAGGAGGGCCTGCCCGCATGAGCCCGGTCATCCCTCTGCGACCCGAGGCGGCCGCCTGCACCGACAAGCCGGTTCTGCGCGAGCGCGGCCAGCGCGAGGTCTTTTGCGGCCTGACCGGCATCATCTGGCTGCACCGCAAGATTCAGGATGCCTTCTTTCTGGTGGTGGGCTCGCGCACCTGCGCGCACCTGCTGCAATCGGCCGCCGGCGTGATGATTTTTGCCGAGCCGCGGTTTGCAACGGCCATCATTGACGAGCGTGATCTGGCCGGCCTGGCCGATGCCAATGAAGAGCTCGACCGGGTGGTGCAACGCCTGCTCGAGCGCCGTCCCGAGATCAAGCTGCTCTTTCTGGTCGGCTCCTGCCCGTCCGAAGTGATCAAGCTCGACCTCTCGCGTGCGGCTGCCCGACTTTCCGGGCGCTTTTCGCCGGCGGTGCGGGTCCTCAACTATTCAGGTAGCGGCATCGAGACCACCTTCACCCAGGGCGAGGATGCCTGTCTGGCCAGCCTGGTGCCGCAACTGCCCGAGCGTGAGCGCGGTGCGCAACCCGATCCCCTGCTGGTGGTGGGTACCCTGGCCGATGTGGTGGAAGACCAGTTCCAGCGCCTGTTTGAGCAACTAGGGGTGCCGGTTCAGTTCTTCCCGCCGCGCCGGGCCCTGGCCTTGCCGGCCATTGGACCCGATACCCGCTATTTGCTGGCCCAGCCCTTTCTGGCCGACACCGCGCGCGCGCTGGAAGCCCGCGGGGCTACCCGGCTGCCAGCGCCTTTCCCTCTGGGTGTCGAGGGCACCAGCGCCTGGCTCGGTGCCGCGGCCGCGGCCTTTGGCGTACAGCCCGAGCGCTTGGCACAGGTCGTTTGCGCCCCGGTTGAGCGCGCGCGCGCGGCCCTGGCGCGCCAGCGTGCCTTGCTCGAGGGGCGATCCATCTTCTTTTTCCCGGACTCGCAGCTGGAGATTCCGCTGGCGCGGTTCCTCAGTCGCGAGATGGGCATGCGTCTGACCGAAGTCGGGACGCCCTACCTGCATCGTCCCCACCTGGCCGAGGAACTGGCTCTCTTGCCCGCAGAGGCACAGCTCTCGGAGGGGCAGCATGTTGAACACCAGCTCGACCGCTGCCTGGCCCAGCAGCCCGACATCGTGGTCTGCGGCCTGGGCCTAGCCAATCCGCTGGAGGCTCGCGGTTTGACCACCAAGTGGGCCATCGAGCTGGTCTTTACCCCGATACAGGGCTACGAGCAGGCTGGCGATCTGGCCGAGCTGTTTAGCCGTCCCTTGAACCGACGCCTGCGTCTGGCCGCCTAGGAGCTCACGGCATGCAACTGACGCTCTGGACTTACGAAGGCCCGCCGCATGTCGGGGCCATGCGGGTGGCCACCGCTTTGCGCGATGTGCACTATGTGCTGCACGCGCCCCAGGGCGATACCTATGCTGATCTGCTCTTCACCATGATTGAGCGCCTGCCCAAGCGACCCCCGGTGACCTACACCACCTTTCAGGCGCGTGATCTTGGGGGCGACACGGCCGAGCTGTTCAAGACCGCCGCGCGCGAGGCCTACGAGCGCTTTGCACCCAAAGCCATGATGGTGGGCGCCTCATGCACTGCCGAGTTGATCCAGGACGATCCAGGCGGTTTGGCGCGTGCGCTCGATCTGCCGGTTCCCGTCGTCGCCCTGGAGTTGCCTTCCTATCAACGCAAGGAAAACTGGGGCGCCGCTGAGACTTTCTACCAGCTGGTTCGGCATTTGTCGATAGAGCCAGCGCGCAAGCAAGCGCTCTCGCGCGGGCCGGGCTGCGCGCCGAGTTGCAACATTCTTGGCCCGACGGCGCTGGGTTTTCGCCATCGCGACGATGTGCGGGAAATCTCCGGCCTGCTCGAGCAACTGGGCATCGAGGTGCGGGTGGTGGCTCCGCTTGACGCCAGCGCGGCCGATCTGGCGCGACTGCACGAGGCCGACTTCAATGTGGTGCTGTATCCGGAAACCGGCATGACCGCTGCGCTTTGGTTGCAACGGCAGTATCAGCAGCCCTATACCCGGGTCGTACCCATCGGGGTCAACGCCACCCAGGAATTTATCGCCGAGGTTGCAGCGCTGGCTGGACTGCAGCAGATACCCGACCTGCGCGAGCAATCGCGCGCCGGCTGGTATTCGCGTTCGGTCGACTCGACCTACCTGACCGGCAAGCGGGTTTTCCTGTTCGGTGACGCCAGCCATGTGGTGGCCTGTGCCCGCGTGGCAGCGCAAGAGATGGGTTTTACCGTGGTGGGGCTGGGCACCTACAGCCGCGAATACGCACGCGAGGTCCGCGAGGCGGCCAAGCGCTACCAGTGTGAGGCTCTCATCACCGACGACTACCTTGAAGTGGAGCAGCAGATCGCCCAGTTGCAGCCCGAGTTGGTGCTGGGTACGCAAATGGAAAGGCATATTGCCAAGCGTCTGGGTTTGCCCTGTGCGGTGATTTCCGCCCCGATCCATGTCCAGGATTTTCCAGCCCGTTATTCACCGCAAATGGGCTTTGAAGGGGCCAATGTGCTCTTTGACACCTGGGTGCATCCGCTCATGATGGGGCTGGAGGAGCACCTGATCGGCATGTTCCGAGGCGACTCAGAATTCCATGAGGACGCGGCGCCCTCCCATCTCGGCCGCGCTCGCGCACCGACCATGGCGACGCCGGAGCCGGCATCGGTCGCCGAGGTTGCGACCACCTGGGGGGTCGATGCAGAAAAAGAGCTGCGCAAGATTCCGTTCTTCGTGCGTGGCAAAGCCAAGCGAAACACCGAGCTCTATGCGCGTGAGCGCGGCGTGCCGGTGATCACCGTGGATACGCTCTACGATGCCAAAGCTCATTTCAGCCGCTGAAAGCCCGCCGCTGGCTCGGGCGCCGGCCGCCGGGGTAAGCCCGACGATCCGCGTCGTGCTGGTGACCATGGACAGTCACCTGGCCAGCGCTGCCGAGCGCGCCGTCCTGCGACTCAAGCGGTCCCTCCCCGGGCTGCAGATGCAGGTCCATGCCGCCTCCGAATGGGGGGCCGATTCGGAGGCCCTGGCGCGTTGCCAGAGCGACATTGCATTGGGCGACATTGTTATTGTCACCATGCTGTTCATGGAAGAGCACTTCCTGCCGGTGATGCCGGCCCTGCGCGCGCGGCGCGAGCACTGCGACGCCATGGTGTGCCTGATGTCGGCCGGTGAGGTGAGCAAGCTCACCCGCATGGGGCGCTTTGACATGCAGGCGCCCAGCAGCGGCCCGATGGAGTTGCTCAAGAAGCTGCGCGGCAAGAGCGCGCAAGCGGCCGATATGAGCGCCGAGGAGAAGACCAGCGCTGGCGAGCGTCAGATGAAAATGCTGCGTCGTTTGCCCAAGATCCTGCGTTTCATTCCGGGGACGGCGCAGGATGTGCGCGCCTATTTCCTGGCCATGCAGTACTGGCTGGCGGGCTCGCAGGAGAACATCCAGGGGCTGGTCAGCCTGCTCATCGACCGCTACGCCTCGGGTCCCCGCACCGTGCTGCGCGGCCTGAAAGTCGATCCGCCGGTGGACTACCCCGAGGTGGGGATCTATCACCCTCGCCTGAAGAGCCAAACCGGGCATCGCTTGTCCGACCGGCTGTCGGATCTGCCGCGGGTGGCCACCAGTGCCGGCACGGTGGGCATCCTGCTGCTGCGCTCGTATGTGTTGGCCGGTAACACGGCGCACTACGATGGGGTCATCACCGCGCTGGAGGCCCGTGGATTGCGGGTGATACCGGCCTTTGCCAGCGGCCTGGATAACCGTCCGGCTATTGCGTCGTTTTTTATGGACGGGGACCGGCCCGTCATCGACGCCATGGTCTCGCTGACCGGCTTTTCACTGGTGGGCGGGCCGGCCTATAACGACTCGCGCGCTGCCGAGGAATTGCTGGCGCGCATGGATTTGCCGTATCTGGCGGTGGCGCCGGTCGAGTTTCAGACCCTGGACAGCTGGGGTGCATCAGAGCGCGGTTTTCTGCCGGTGGAGGCCACCATGATGGTGTCCATCCCCGAACTTGACGGTGCCACCGGCAATATGGTGTACGGCGGCCGGGGGGGCGCCGGGGCCAGCGCCTGTACCGGTTGCTCGCGGCATTGCCGTTTTGACGCGGCCGGCGCCCACGACATGAATACCTGCAGCGAGCGTGCCGATGCGCTGTCGGCACGCCTGGCGCGCCTGATTGCGCTGCGCAAGTCCTCGCGCGCCGAGCGCAAGGTGGGGATCGTTTTGTTCAATTTCCCGCCCAATGCGGGCAGCACCGGGACGGCCGCGCACCTGAGCGTGTTCGAGTCTCTGTTTAACACGCTCACCGCACTTGAGCGTGAGGGCTATCGGGTCGAGGTACCCGTCAGCGTCGAAGCGCTGCGCGAACGCGTTATCAAGGGCAATGCCGAGCGCTACGGTGCCCAGGCCAATGTGCATGCGCTGGTCGGCGCCGACGACCATGTGCGCCGTGAGAAACATCTCAAGCAAATCGAGGCGGCTTGGGGCCCCGCGCCCGGCCGTCATCAGAGCGACGGCAGTCGGATCTTTGTCCTCGGCGAGCGCTTTGGCAATGTCTTCGTGGGCATACAGCCGGCCTTCGGGCACGAGGGTGATCCAATGCGGCTCCTCTTCGAGAAAGGGTTTGCCCCCACGCATGCCTTCTCGGCCTTTTACCGCTGGATGCGGGAGGATTTTGGCGCGCATGCCTTGCTGCACTTTGGCACCCACGGTGCGCTCGAGTTCATGCCCGGCAAGCAAAACGGACTGAGCGCTGAGTGCTGGCCCGATCGTCTGATTGGCGATACGCCTAATCTGTATCTGTACGCTGCAAACAATCCCTCAGAAGGCACCATAGCCAAGCGACGCTCGGCCGCCACCCTGGTCAGCTACATCACTCCGCCGGTGGCCGAGGCGGGTTTGTACAAGGGTCTTCATGCGCTGCGAGAGATGATCGAGCGCTACCGCGGTCTGGAGGTGCAGGCTGGAGCCGAGGCTGAGGAGCTGGCCAACTTGATTCAGGCGCAGGCGGCCGAGCTCGAGCTGGCCCCGGCCGAGCCCGCCTGGGGCGACCAGGCTGCGGTGCAGATCGTGCGTCTGAATGATGCCGTGCTCGAGCTGTGCTACACCTTGATCCCGCATGGGCTGCATGTGGTGGGGCAAGCCCTGTCGCAGGAGGCGCTGATGCACATGCTGGGCAGCTGCGCCAAGGCTTGGCACGAGCAGGACCTGCCCGACCCGGTGCTGCGGGCACTGGCCGCCGGCGAGTCGGTCGGGGACGCCTGGCGCGCTTGGACGCAGGTCGATGCATCGGCAGCCGACCACAAGGCCGCGCGAGTGCTCGCCCTGGAGGCTCTGGCCCGTGCGCGCGACGAGTTGTGCAAAGACAGCGAGATGCAGGGCCTGTTGCATGCCCTGGACGGCGGCTTCGTGCGGCCCGCGCCGGGGGGCGATTTGCTGCGGACCCCCGAAGTGCTGCCCACCGGTCGTAATGTGCACGGCTTTGACCCTTTTCGTATCCCTAGCGCCTATGCCGTCAAGGACGGCGCCCGGCAGGCCCAGCGCCTGCTGGAGCGTTATCAGGCCGATGGCAACGCGCTGCCGCAGTCCATTGCCATGGTGCTGTGGGGCACCGACAACCTCAAGAGCGAGGGAGGGCCGATTGCACAGGCCCTGGCCTTGATGGGGGCGCGACCCCGCTTTGACAGCTACGGGCGGCTGGCTGGGGCTGAGTTGATCCCTCTGTCGGAACTCAATCGTCCACGCGTGGATGTCGTGATTTCGCTCTCTGGCATCTTCCGCGATCTTCTGCCGCTGCAGATCCGGCTCTTGGCCGAGGCCGCTTACCTGGCCGCCAGCGCTGACGAGCCTGAGGAAAAAAACTTCATTCGCAAGCATGCGCTGGCCTACCAGCAAGAGCACGGCTGCGATCTGGAGGCCGCATCGCTGCGTGTCTTCGGCAATGCCGAGGGGGCTTACGGCGCCAATGTCAACATGCTCATCGACAACAGCCGTTGGGACTCGGGCGACGAGCTGGCGGAAACCTACAGCCGGCGCAAGGGATTTGCCTACGGCCGATCGGGCAAAGCCATGCAGCAGGGCCCTTTGCTTGCCACCATGCTCGCCGATGTCGATTTGGCCTACCAGAACCTCGATTCGGTGGAACTTGGGGTGACCACGGTCGACACCTACTTCGACACCCTGGGCGGGGTCAGCCGGGCCATCCAGAGGGCCAAGACCGCCCGCGCGGGTGGCCAGCAAGCCTCGGTGGCGCCGGTCTATATTGGCGATCAGACCCGCGACAGCCACGGCGCAGGCACCGTGCGCACCCTGTCGGAGCAGGTGGCGCTTGAAACCCGCACCCGCATGCTCAACCCGAAGTGGTACGAGAGCATGCTCAAGCACGGCTATGAAGGGGTGCGCCAGATTGAGGCCCACCTGACCAACACCATGGGTTGGTCGGCCACCACGGGGCAGGTGCAGCCCTGGGTCTATGAACAACTCACGCAGGCCTTTGTGTTGGATGAGCAAATGCGCCAGCGCCTGGCTGCGCTCAATCCAACCGCTTCGGCCCGCTTGGCCAACCGCCTGATCGAAGCCTCAGACCGCCAATTCTGGCAACCCGACCCGCAGGTCCTGCAAGCCCTGCGCCAAGCCAGTGAAGAGCTGGAAGACCGCCTCGAGGGCATCTACGAAGGAGCGTCCGCATGAGCCTTGCCACCGTACCCGTCAGCAATATCCGAAAGTCTTCTCGCGCAGAGGATGGGGAGGGCAGTGTGCAAGTGCACATGGATCCGAGCGTCAAGATTGGCACAGCCAAAGTCTTTGCGGTCTATGGCAAGGGAGGGATAGGTAAGAGCACCACCTCGTCGAATCTTTCCGCCGCCTTTTCGCACCTGGGCAAGCGGGTGCTGCAGATCGGATGCGACCCCAAGCACGACTCGACCTTCACCCTGACCAAGAAAATGCTGCCCACCGTCATCGATGCGCTCGAGCAGGTCGATTTTCACGCCGAGGAACTGCGGGTCGAGGACTTTGTCTTCCCGGGCTACAACGGCGTGATGTGCGTCGAGGCGGGCGGACCGCCGGCGGGCACCGGTTGCGGCGGTTATGTGGTGGGTCAGACCGTCAAGCTGCTCAAGGAGCACCACCTGCTCGAAGACACCGATGTGGTGATTTTCGATGTGCTCGGCGATGTGGTCTGCGGTGGTTTTGCCGCCCCGCTGCAGCATGCCGATCGCGCCCTGATTGTCACGGCCAACGACTTTGACTCGATCTTTGCCATGAACCGTATCGTGCAGGCCATCGGCGCCAAATCGAAAAACTACAACGTCCGGCTCGGCGGAGTCATTGTCAACCGCAGCGATGCCACCGATCAGGTGGACAAGTTCAACAACGCGACCGGCCTCAAGAGCATGGCCCACTTTCCCATGCTCGATGAGATCCGCAAGAGCCGTTTGTCCAAGTCCACCTTGTTTGAGGTGGAGGCGACGCCGGCGGTCAAGGCGGTGCAGGACGAATACATGCGCTTGGCCGCTTCTCTGTGGAAAGGATCCGATCCCTTGCCCGCGGTGCCTATGAAAGATCGGGATATCTTTGATCTGTTGGGGTTTGATTGATGCAAAGCAGCGGCTATTTGCAGCGTCGCGAGCAAATCGAGCACTACTTTGACCGCACAGCGGTCAAGGCGTGGGAGCGCTTGACCTCCAATGCGCCGGTCGGGCGCATACGCGCGACAGTGCGCGCCGGTCGCGAGCAGATGCGCAGCACCCTGCTGTCCTGGCTGCCGCAGGATATGCGTGGCTTGCGCTTGCTCGATGCCGGCTGCGGCACCGGAGCCCTGGCCACAGAAGCGGCGCGTCGCGGCGCGCAGGTGCTGGCCATCGATCTGTCCCCCACCCTCGTATCCCTGGCGGCCGAGCGTTATGCCCAGCAGGGCATCGAGGGCTGTGGCCGGGTGCAATTTCTCGCGGGTGACATGCTCGCCGATGAACTCGGGGCGTTCGACCATGTGGTGGCCATGGATTCGCTGATTCACTACGATGTACCGCATATGGTCGAGGCTTTGCAGCGACTGTCCGCGCGCACCCGAGCCTCCATGGTGTTTACCTTTGCGCCGCGTTCACCGGCGTTGGCCCTGATGCACGGACTCGGCCGTCTGTTCCCTCGCGGCGACCGCTCCCCCTCACTGACGCCGGTGGCCGAATCCGTGTTGCGTCGGGGTCTGGAGCACGGCCTGGCGGCTGGGGGCTGGCGTGAGGGGCGCTGTTCGCGCGTCAGCAGTGGCTTCTACACCTCGCAAGCCTGGGAGTGGGTGGCGTGAGGGGGATGTGGCTCAAACCACCAGCCTGGGTGATGGCCCTGGCCTATCGGTACATGCCTTTTGCCGATGCCGCCTCGAGCCAACTGCCTTTGGCACGCCTGCTACGCCTGTCCTTGTTCCAAGCTGCCATTGGCATGACCACCGCTTTGCTGGTGGGCACGCTCAACCGGGTGATGATTGTGGAACTGGGGGTGCCTGCCTGGTGGGTGGCGCTGTCGGTGGGCTTGCCGCTGCTCTTTGCGCCTGCGCGGGCTTTCATTGGTTACCGTAGTGATACCCACCCCTCTGCTCTCGGATTGCGCCGCTTGCCCTATCTGTGGATGGGCAGCCTGCTGATGTTTGCGGGCCTGGCCATGATGCCTTTCGCACTTCTGCTGCTCTCCGATGCGCCCGATCAGGGCGCGCTCTGGTTCGGGCGATTCGGCGCAGCGCTGGCTTTTGTGCTTGTGGGCGCCGGAATGCAAATCACGCAGACCGCCGGCTTGGCTTTGGCCACCGATGTGGCGCCCCCTGAAAAGCGGCCCCGGGTCGTGGCGCTGCTCTATGCGATGTTTCTGGTCGGACTGATCATCGGCAGCGCCCTGTTGGCATGGCTCCTCCAGGACTTCAGCGCGCGTCGTTTGATCCAGGTGGTCCAGGCCAGCGCTGTGGTGGTGATCGCCCTGAACCTGATCTCGCTGTGGAAGCAGGAGGCTCGTTCTGAAAGACGCGGGGGGCGGGAGCAGGGCGGTTTTGCCCGCAACTGGCAGCGGTTGATGGCCCTGCCCAAGATGCGCCGATTTTTGTGGACTGTGGGCCTGGGTACGGCAGCCTTCAGCATGCAGGATATCGTGCTCGAGCCCTACGGTGGCGAGGTGCTGGGTCTGGATGTGAGCCTGACTTCATCCCTGACGGCCTTGACGGCCGGAGGGTGTCTGCTGGCCTTTGCCTGGTCGGCGCGCCTGTGTGCCCGTGGCCTGGACACCTGCCGGCTGGCGGCGCTGGGCGCCTTGCTCGGTTTGCCTGCGTTTGCCTGCGTGATTTTTTCGGCTCCGCTGGAATCGGCTTGGATGTTTCGCATCGGCGCCGCCTTGATCGGTTTTGCCGGCGGTTTGTTTTCGGTGGGCATGCTGCTTAACGCCATGCAGATACCTGAGCGCGAGCTCACGGGCATGGTGCTTGGCGCCTGGGGCGCGGTGCAAGCGACCGCGGCGGGCCTGGCCATGGTCCTGGGCGGCGTCTTGCGCGATCTGGTGGGCGGCCTGGCGCAGTCGGGCTGGCTCGGGCACGCCCTCAATTCACCGGTGACCGGTTACAGCTTTGTCTTTCACTTCGAGATGTATCTGCTTTTTGTCGTGCTCGTGGCGCTTGGCCCCTTGGCTGCGCGCGATCGTGCGCCCCCGCGACGCATCGGCCTGGCCGAGATGCCGGGTTGATTGCCTATGAAACCTCGCCCTGAATGAAGGAGAACCCCCATGGAAACAGGAGCCATCACGCAGTATGTCGACGTAGCCCAGCTTGTGCTTTACGCCTTCTGGATCTTTTTCTTCGGATTGATTTACTACCTGGCCCGGGAAAACCATCGCGAGGGCTATCCAATGGATCCGGGCCGAGACAAGGGACCGAAGATCACCGGTGCGCCAGTGCCCAAGCCCAAGACCTACAAGCTTCACGATGGTCGCGAGGTGCACGCGCCTGATCCGCACCGGCCCGATGGCCGCTACTCAGCCCGGCCCGCCCACAACTGGAACGGTGCGCCCATCGAGCCTGAGGGCGATCCCCTACTGGCCGGCGTGGGCCCAGGCGCTTGGGCTATGCGCGCTGACACCCCGGACCTGACTCACCACGGCGATCCCAAGATCGTGCCGATGCGTGTGGCGGCCGACCACAGTGTGGCGGTGCGCGATACCGACCCGCGAGGCTTGCCGGTCTACGGCGGCGACGGTGCGCTCGCCGGTCATGTGGTGGACCTCTGGGTCGACCGCATGGAAATGATGTTTCGCTACCTTGAGATGCAAACGCGCGGCGGTCGGCGGGTCCTGATACCCATCATGTTTGCCCGCATCAAGCGCGATGGCGTTCATGTGCATGCGCTGATGGCCGATCAGTTCGAGGGCGTTCCCGCCACGCGCCATCCGGAGCAAATCACCATGCTCGAGGAGGAAAGAATCCCCGCCTTCTTTGGCGCCGGTCTGCTCTACGCCTCGCCCGAACGCCAGGAGCCCCTGTTTTGAAAGCGCAGCACGAGCACGAGTTTGAGGCGGCTCCGGGTCTGCCCGAGGCCTTGCCGGTGGGCGAGCGCATCCTCTGGCAGGGTGCCCCGGATTGGCGGCAGCTGGCCGTGCATGCTTTCCATGTGCGCAAGCTGGCGGTCTACTTTGTGCTGATGCTGGCCTTGCAGGCGGCGTTCATGCAGGGGCAGCCCATGAAGGTGCTGGTTCCCTCGGTCGCAACCAGTGCCGTGTTGGCCTTGACTGCCTTGATCATGCTCTCGGGCATCGCATGGTTTGCCTCGCACACTTGCCTGTATACCCTGACCAACAAGCGCGTGGTGATGCGGGTGGGTATCGTGCTGACCATGACCTTCAATCTGCCGCTGAACTGTTTGGCGGCTGCTGCGATCAAGCAGCGCCGGCGTGGCTGCGGCGATATCGCACTGAAGATCAAGGGATCCGACCGTATCGCCTACCTGCATTTGTGGCCGCATGCCCGGGCCTGGCATCTGCGACAGCCGCAGCCCAGCCTGCGCAGTGTGCCGCAGGCCGAAGCAGTGGCGCACAAGATCCTGCAAGCTTGGCGCGCTGCCAATCCGCAGGAGGCTTTGATTACCCCGCAGGATGCCTCCAGCCCATCCCGTGAGCGTGACCCGCTCTCCAGGAGAGTGACCGCATGAGGCTAGCCGTTATGGCCGTCGTCAAGCCCCTGCCCACCGTTAGCCGCCGTCCGTGGCTGTTGTGGGTGGCCCTGGGCTTGCTATCAATAACGGTCTTGGCCGTGGCCTGGTATCGCCACCAGGCGCCTCAGGATGTGTCCCTGGGGCCGCTCAAGTGGCAGCGGATGCTGCGCTTTGAGGACCGGGCCGAAGGGGATATTGCCGTGGTGGATGCGGCGCAAGGCCGAGAGGTGGCGCGCCTGCGCGGCGAGCACGGCTTTGCGCGCGGGGCCCTGCGAACCCTGGCACGCGAGCGTATGCGCCGCGGCCTGGGCCCTGAGGTTCCCTTTGAGCTGTCGGGCTATGCCGACGGCAAGCTTGTCTTGCGCGACCCTGCCACCGGAGAGCGCATTCATTTAGAGGCGTTCGGTCACAGCAATGCGGCCGTCTTTGCCCAATTGCAGGACATTGGACTGTCCGCTTCGTCTCAAGGAGTTCAGCCGTGAATGCCACTATCGCCAACGACCGCAATACCGACCATGTCGACTTATTGATGAACAAGGTGGAAAGCTCAGCCGATGCGACTGCACGGGCTTTGGTCAACACCGTCTTGTCGCCGCGGTTCTACACCACACGCTTCAAGGACTTCGATGAAATCAATGTGGAACCGGTACGGGCCGAGTGGGACGCCATGATGGCCGAATACGAGGGCGACAACAATCACGATCACTTTCAGCGCGACGCACGGTTTGCGCAAGAGGTCAATCAACTCATGCCCCAGCTGACTCCCGAATTGCGTCAGGAGTTCATTGACTTTCTCATTTCCTCCCTGACCTCAGAGTTTTCCGGGTGCATTCTCTACAACGAAATCCGCAAGAACATCAGCAACCCTGACATTCGTCAGCTGATGACCTACATGGCCAGGGACGAATCCCGGCATGCCGGCTTCCTGAACCAGTCGCTCAAGGATTTCAATCTAGGCATTGATCTCGGCGGACTCAAGCGCAGCAAAAAATACACTTTTTTCAAGCCCAAGTACATCTACTACGCGACCTACCTGTCAGAAAAGATTGGTTACGCCCGCTACATCACCATCTTCCGACAGCTTGAGCGGCATCCGGACAAGCGCTTTCACCCCATCTTCCGGTGGTTTGAGCGCTGGTGCAACGACGAATTTCGACACGGCGAGTCCTTCGCTTTGATCATGCGGGCCAACCCGCACCTGCTGACCGGGGTCAATCGTTTATGGATCCGGTTCTTCATTTTGGCGGTCTATGCCACGATGTATGTGCGCGACCACAGTCGCCCACTGCTGCACGAAGCCATGGGCCTGCACTCGACCGAATACGACTACGAGGTCTTTCGCATCACCTCGCAGATTTGCCGTCAGGTTTTCCCGGTGGAGCTCGACATCGATCACCCGGCCATGCGCGCCGGCATGGACCGCCTGGTCGAGATTTCGGCGGCCCACCAGCGCGCCAAAGCGCGGGGAGGCTTGATCGGCGCGCTGCTGCAAGGGGTGCATGCTGTGCGTGCCTTCGGGACTTTCGCCCGGATGTTCTTCGTTCCGGTCAAGTCGCACGAGTTGCCTGAGCAAGTGCGCGTCGCGCCGGTTTGGTAGTACGCATGATCGAATCCCGCCCCTCCTTCATGCGGTGTCGCTGCCCTAAGTTGTATGGCTGATTGGTCCACTTCGGTTGCAGCTGCAATTGCCTTTGCCTTGTTCAGTTGGTGGCTGGGCACGGGCGCCATCCTGTGGCTGGTGCGCAGGCGGGCGTCGAGCTTCCCTTGGAGCTTGTCCCTGGCTTTTTTGATGCTGCTGCTCGGCCTGCTCGGCAGCGGGCTGAGCATGCGCAGCACCGGCAGTGGACCTGCCTATCTGGGTTTTGCCAGCGTGATTTTGATGTGGAGCTGGCACGAGTTGGCCTTTCTGACAGGCTGGCTCACGGGCCCACGGCAGCAGTCGCTGGACCCTTCGGCTCAAGGCTGGCTGCGCCTGCGTCAGTCGGTGCAGGCGGTGGCCTATCACGAGTTGGCTTTGCTGATTAATTTTTGCCTGCTCTGGTGGATGCAAGCCGGGCATCCCAATCATGTCGCCCTATGTACCTTTGCATTGCTTTGGTGCATGCGCTTGTCAGCCAAGCTCAACCTGTATCTCGGAGTTCCGCAAACCGGCGCACAGTATCTGCCTGCACAACTGAGCTACATGGCCAGCTACTTCAGGTGTGGTCGCGTGACGCCCTTTTTCTTCACGACGCTGGGCCTGTCGGTGCTGATCTTTTTTTGGCTGATCTGGGAGGTCAGTGCGGGCTTGGTCAGCGCCAGCACGGGGGCCGTGTTGCTCGCTACCTTGCTCGGATTGGCCATTGTCGAGCACCTGTTGATGGCTTTTCCCTTATCGATTGAGCGTCTGTGGGGCTGGGCTATGACGCGACCGCAGACGCACGGGTCGCGGGAGAGCCTTCCTCTGCCCGCGGTTGCCCTGGGCGCGACAGCAAAGGCCGATCCGCCGTGAACGCGATCAATCTCCTTGAAAGCCAGAGTCTGGCCAGTATCACCCAGCGTCCGCATGCGATCGTGATCGGCAGTGGCTTTGGCGGGCTGGCAGCGGCTATTCGCCTGCAGTTGCGCGGCTGGCAGGTCACAGTGCTTGAGAAGCTCGATGCCCCGGGGGGCCGGGCTTATGTGCATCGAGTTGACGGTCATGTGTTCGACGCTGGCCCGACCATCATCACGGTACCGGCGCTGCTGGAGGAGTTGTGGCAACTGGCTGGGCGGCGACTTGCCGATGAGGTCACCCTCAAGCGGCTGGACCCCTTCTACCGCATCCGTTTTGACGACGGCGATCACTTCGACTACAGCGGCGATATCGATCGAATGCGCGCTGAGGTGCGGCGCATCAGTCCCGCCGATGCCCCCGGCTTTGAGAATTTCATGCGCGAGGCCGACGACTGCCATCAACGCGGCTTTGAAGTGCTCGGCACCAAGCCCTTCAATACGGTGGGCGACTTGCTGCAGGCCGTCCCATCTATCGCCCGGATGCGGGGTTGGCGCAGCCTGCACCAAATGGTGGCCGGACATCTCAAGCATCCCAAGCTGCGCATGGCCATGAGCTTGCAAAGCCTGCTCATCGGCGGCAATCCTTACTCGGTAACCTGTGTCTACAGTCTGGTCAATGCCTTGGAGCGGCAGTTCGGGGTGCATTGGACCATGGGGGGCACGGGCTCGCTCATTTCCGCCATGACGGGTCTGCTGCGCAGTCTGGGCGGACAACTGCGCTGCCAGGCCGAGGTGCGTCGCATCAATGTCGAAGGCGGTCGAGTCAGCGGTATCACCCTGGCTGGCGGCCAGAGCCTGCCGGCCGATATCGTGGTGTCCAATGCCGATGCGGCCTGGACCTACCTCCATCTGATCGATCCGCAGTGGCGGCGCAGCTGGCCGGATCGCCGTATCGAGCGCGGGCGTTACTCGATGAGCCTGTTCGTCTGGTACTTCGGCACCGATCTTCGCTACGAAGAGGTTCCGCATCACATGATGGTATTGGGCCCGCGTTACAAGGAGCTGCTCGACGATATCTTTCGCAAGCACCGGCTGGCCAGCGATTTCAGTCTCTACCTGCACCGGCCCACCGCCACCGACCCGTCGATGGCACCGCCGGGCTGCGACACCTTTTATGTTCTTTCACCGGTGCCGCACCTCGACAGCGGGACCGACTGGCGCGCCCAGGCCGAGCCCTACCGACAGGCGGTGGCCCAGGCTCTGGAGCGCACTGTCTTACCCGGTTTAAGCCGTCATTTGCGCGCGTCACTGATGACAACGCCGCTGGACTTTCAGGATCGATTGCTGTCCTACAAAGGAGCGGCCTTCGGGCTAGAGCCTTTGCTGCTGCAAAGTGCGTATTTTAGGCCGCACAACCGCAGCGAGGACCTGCCTGGGCTGTTCATGGTCGGTGCTAGTACCCATCCGGGCGCCGGTGTGCCGGGGGTGCTGATGTCGGCCAAGGCGCTCGATCAGGTGGTGCCCGATGCGGCGTTGTATCGTCAGCGTGGCCTGGCCGCCTTGGTGGGGGACTGAATGCTGATGCCTACCGCCCAAACGATTGCGCTGCGTCGTCAGCAGGATTTGCAGGCCTGCGTGGAATTGATGCGCGGTGGCTCACGCAGCTTCTTTGCTGCCAGCCGTCTACTGCCGGCCCGCATGCGGGCGGCCAGTATTGCCCTGTACGCCTTCTGTCGCGTGGCCGATGACTTGGTGGACCAGGCCCAAGAGCGCGGTGACGATGCCCGTCGGAGCCTTGAGGAGCTGAGTCAGCGGCTCGACGCCATCTACCAGGGCAAGCCCTGGTCCCATGTGGAGGATCGGGCCCTGGCCGTGGTGGTGCATGAACATCAGTTGCCGCGGGGCTTGCTCGAGGCTCTGCTGGAGGGTTTTGCCTGGGACGCGCAGGGGCGCACTTACGACTCGATGGATGAGCTGCAAGCCTATGCCGCGCGTGT
>Ga0194133_10000916_pt1 | contig 55823 bp, 58 predicted proteins | sample TA2KigOf40mmetaG_FD_155448 | JGI IMG/M metagenome (GOLD analysis project Ga0194133, IMG submission 155448) | Freshwater microbial communities from Lake Tanganyika, Tanzania - TA2015055 Kigoma Offshore 40m | ecosystem: Environmental > Aquatic > Freshwater > Lake | place: Tanzania: Lake...
ATTCTGCATGATGCAGTGGCAAGAGTACAAGACGTTCTGTGATTGGCCGGACAACTTCATTCATAAAATTTTCGGTGGGGGGAGTGATGTTTGGAATGACTCCGAATTGATAAGGATGTCCCTCCGGATGTCCCTCCGCTTGATTTAACACTTGAATTGCCATCATTACAATGTTCATTGTGCCAGGATGTATTGGCATACCGTCATCATACCCGCGAGCAATCACGAGAATTCCATCATCAATGAATTCTCTCAAACGGTCCGCGTGTTCTTCATTTAAATTCGGGTCGTTTCTTAATCGGGTGAAAATAGCTACAAGATTTTGATAATCTGCGTGATTAAACTGTCCAAAAATATCAGTCGTTTGATTCATAAGTCGTCGAAGGATGAAGTTGGTTGGTTGATTTTCTAAATTCACTAGACGTGGATTTTCCATTTTGCAATGTGTGGTTATATACAATTGAGTATAAAAAAATATATTTCATAAAAAGTATCATGCAAAAAATACCATTGACTTTTCCACTTTAAGGTGAAATGAAAAATAATATAATTATTTTTAATTTATATTATTTTATGCGATCATGGCTTCCAACGCTGTGGGCGCAAAAAAATTATTATCGTGTTGTAATTTCGGTTAGTAAACTTGATTCAAATCAAATCACTTAGATGAAAAAAATCTAGTTTCTGAACAAAGTTCCAATTCATCGCATACAAACATAGGATCAATTTTTTTTATCAGAGAATCTAACACAATCGGAGTGCATTTTTCTACAAGTGAATTGCATTGTGAATGTTCGGAATGAAGATGATCACATATATTTGTTTCAATCATATTGATTGTTACATTGTCAAATTTGGGTTCATTATTTATTAAATAATTTTGAATTTTGCCAATAAACCATTTGCACCCATCACACTCAATATTTGACCCATTTGCGTTCAACAAATGCGGTTTGTTTGGATTCGGCAACAAAACAATTTTGTTTGAAGACGGTGGATGTGGTAACATGATTCCACAAACAAAGCTCATGCTCGCAATAAACATAAATATGGGTTTCATTTTGTGATCGTTATATTGTTGTTTATATCATACTCATATATAATATTTTTTCATGAAGAATATAATATAAATAAATATATAGGTTAATTATATTGAATCCATTGAATGTCCACAAAAATAAAGCAAATCAATGCAGATCGTGTGTCTTTTTTACAATATTTGTCTAGAACCCCTACACACACCATTTTAAAACTTGGAGCAACGTGGTGTTCTCCATGTAAAAAAATTAAGAATTATTCTGATACAATTTCACTAAGGTTACCTGAAAACATTGAAATGCTTGAATGTGACGTTGATGAATCATTTGATCTTTTTGCATCATTGAAACAAAAAAAAATGGTAAATGGTATTCCTGCATTTTTGTTCTTTAAGAATGGTAATGCTTCATTGATAAGTGACTTGTCTGTTAGTGGAATCAATACAGTTCAATTAGATCAGTTTTTCTATAATGTTGTGCTAAAAACAAAAACTGAAGTGTAATCACGCAAATAAATTTAAAATTGAAACTAAATAATATTTGAATTCAATTTGAAAACTACTAATGACGGCTGAAGCAGTTTTCTTTACAATTATATCAGTTGTGTTTACTCTGGTTGCAGTTGTCATGCATTTGATTGGAAAAAAAGAAAAAAAAAATTCATACAGGGCACCAACTCATGAAATTTATTCATTGGATTGAATTTAAAATTGAAACTAAATGATATTTAAATTCAACTTAAAGACTATTGTACATATCATCAAACAACAATGGGCGACCTTGATAATCAGTGGAAGCTGTTTTTTGGAGGTGGTAATAATAATGAGGAGGACAATGTTACTAGTAGCGATGAAGAGGAAAATGAACAGGATCCAGGTGATGTAGACAATGAAATGAACGATGAATCATTGAAATTGACAGAGAAAACGCGACCCGTTTGTTCAGAATTATATATAAGCACTAAAACAAAAATAGCATATCTCAATTCAAAAATTGATATTTATGATGCTTTTTGGAAACTTCCAATTATAAAGTACTACGTTCAAAGCGAAGGTCCAATCAAAAAACAGATGAAATTTTCAACTTCAACTCAAGATGAATTGAATGAAATAGAGTCACAATTGAAAAATCAATATTGTGTGAACCAGTACGTTATTGAACACATTGAAAATCCGGATGGTCGCATAAAATTCAAAGATCAACGAAAGATTAGCATTGGCATTTCCAAAAAAGACATAACCAGTTACAGAATAAAACAGAAGCGGGCTTTTTTCAATTGTTTCGTTGTCATATTTCGCGTGTTGGATCAAGATGATGAAACCTTTAAAGAAATGCATGTTAAGGTATTCAACACCGGAAAACTGGAAATGCCCGGTATAAAAAGTGATGTTATGATGAAACGTCTTCAAACATTGATAATACAGTTTCTTGAACCGCTTGTTGGTGATGGGTTGAAATTTCAAGAAAAATCCGAAACTGTCTTGATAAATTCAAATTTCAGATGTGGATATTACATAAATCGGGATGTATTGTATCGGGTATTGAAATTCAAATACAGAATAAACTGCAACTACGATGCATGTTCTTATCCTGGAATTCAATGCAAATTCTTCTATGACATCAACTTAGACGAACAAACCGGACAACCTCCTGTGGGAGAAGAAGGACGAAAACAGTCAAAATATCTTGAAATATCATTTATGATTTTTAGGACTGGAAGCGTTCTTGTTGTTGGAAAGTGCAACGAAGATGTTCTTTTCAAAATTTATGACTTCATTAAAAAAATGCTGGAAACTGAATACATGACGATCGGAAAATGTTTAGTTCCAAAACAGATTGATGTTGAAAAAAAACGCATTCCCAAAATTAGAAGAAAAACTATTACAATTTCAAAATGATTATATAAGAAACAAATAAGTATTTAAAGATACAAAATAATTATTCCCATAAACCATATTCAAATATGAACGCTAATAATAAAGGTGGAGGTGCTCTTGCCACGACGACCGCATCTTCTTCAAGTTCAAACTCATCTTATAGACTTCCTTCCACTTTGTGCATGAACCATGCCATCAAACTTGCACTCGTTGAAGATAAACCAATCATGTTAGACTACTGGACCGCATCTCTTGATAAAACGGTTGTAATTGGGGTTAGTGAAAATAAAGATAAACTTTTAGTAAAAAGTGAAGACGAATACACCAGCACCATTGCAAAGATTTTCAAAGTGGAAACCGAATACATCATAATGACTGAAAATTCAATTTACATTGTCAGCAATGACATTGGAACCAAACGAATCAATTAACTGATTAACTCTATTAACTTATTACCATTTAACATTAATAAAGAAACAACATGCAATACATTCAGGTCATTCAAAATGTATTGTTTAGGCGTATGCGAGTTTTACAATCAATCAATACATGGTTATTATTCAACCGCCGCATCTGATTATTTCGTTTATACATGTCAAGTTCATTTGGATTCATTCTATGATAATTCTATTTTTTCTTTTATTTCACAATATCCTGGTGCTTTTATTTACAATGGACCAATACGAGCTTATTGGAAAATCACAACTGGAAATAAACGCGTTTACCCAATGTTTGAAATTGTTCAACCGATTCAAATGGAGTCTGGTGAAGAAATTGTAATCATTAAGACATTTTGGATTAGAATCTTTCAAAGAAAATGGAAAAAAATTGTTGAAACACGTCGCAAAAGGTATCAACAACTAATTAAACCACGGGGTTTGATATACAGAGAAATTGGATTATTATAGCATTGTAATATACAATATCGCAAATGTCAATTAAGGTAAAAAAACGAATCGCACCAACATTATTAGATCCAAACGTCGTTCAACCAAATAATATTAAATCAAAAAAAAATGCGTTTGAAAATACAGCCGACCTCATTGCAATGCGGTATGGAGTATCAACAAATGCTCCTGAAATTGATAATGCTGTTTTTCAACAAAACCGCGCAATCGGAAAAAAAGTAGTTCCATTAAAAGAATACTTTGAAGAAGCTGCAAAAAAATTTGAAAAAGAAGAAAAAGAAAAAAAAAAAGAAATTTCAATAAAAAAACGAGAGATAGCAAAACTATCCCCATGCCAACGTAAAATTGCAACATTCAAACGAAACATCGTTGCATGCATCAAAGAGTGCGGTGAAAGTTTTTCAAATGAGGATATGCTTCAAATTATCAATGATTCACGACTCAAAGTCAACACATCATCCAAACAACAAAAAAAAACTCTCAAAAAAGGAGGGAAAATAAAATTACACAATTCTCTCAAAAAACTATTTGGCAAGCATTAAAAAAATGCTATTCTCTTCCTTTTCATCTTCCTCTTCCTCTTCATCTTCCTCTTCATCTTCATCTTCCTCTTCCTCTTCATCTTCCTCTTCATCTTCCTCTTCATCTTCCTCTTCATCTTCCTCTTCATCTTCCTCTTCATCTTCCTCTTCATCTTCCTCTTCATTATAAAATTCATCATCGTCTTCATAAACTTCATCATCTGTCGCGTCTTCAAATTCAAAATTTTGTTCCACGTAATTCAGTTGAGAATATATTAGTTCTAATTCTGATTGTATACGTTTAATGTCAGAAACATCTCCAATCAATTCACAATAAGATGATAATTCTGTGAGACAAAATATTTCTTCTTTCTTTTTTTTTAATAATTCAAGACATTTTGTTTTGTATTTTTTAAATAGTGAACATAGTAATGGATTGCTTTGCATTGCAGTGTGAATGCGCTTAGCGTTTTGAAATAATTCTATTTGAGTTTCATACTGATGTTGTTTTTTTTCTATTTCTTTCAAATCTTCAAGAGCAATCTGGCGTCCGTCACACGCAAGTTGCATGTCATGGTTGGTCATTGTATAATAATATCTGATGTTTTTGTAGATTGCGGTGTTATATAAAATGTTATATATAAAATATATTAAGAACAAGACGAAACTTACAACTATCACGATAAAATGCCGGAATCACAGGTGATTGATCAGATTGATTATGAAGAGAGAAAAGATGAAAACGATAACGTGAAAAAAGAATCCAAAGACAACAAAGAAAAAGATCTTATATTATCAGAAACAAACGATAGATATGTGTTATTTCCAATAAAAGACAACGAAATTTGGAACATGTATAAAAAACAGGTTGATTGTTTTTGGAGAGCTGAAGAAATAGATTTGTCACGGGATGAAAGTGATTGGAATACGCTTAACGAAAATGAACAATTTTTCATTTCAATGATTTTGGCATTTTTTGCAGCAAGTGATGGAATTGTCTTAGAAAATCTGGCAGTAAGGTTCATGACAGAAGTACAATTAGCTGAGGCTCGTGCATTTTATGGTTTTCAAATTGCAATGGAAAACATACACTCACAAGTGTATAGCATGTTGATTGATAGTTATATAAAAAACATTGAAAAAAGGAATAAATTATTTCATGCAATGGATACGTTTGAATGTGTAAAAAAAAAAGCGGAATGGGCACAACGATGGATACATGATAAACGAAGTTCATTTCAATCAAGACTTGTTGCGTTTGCGTGTGTTGAAGGCATCTTTTTTTCAGGTGCATTTTGTTCCATTTTTTGGTTGAAAAAACGTGGGTTGATGCCAGGCTTGACTTTCAGTAATGAATTGATATCCAGGGATGAAGCATTGCACACCGAATTTGCAATATTGCTTTACAACAAATTGAATAAAAGATTAACAAAATCAAGGGTAGTTGAGATTGTAAAAGAATCAGTGTCAATTGAATGTGAATTTATTTGTGAATCACTACCTTGTCGGTTGATTGGAATGAATTCTAAGTTGATGATGCAATACATTGAATATGTGGCCGACCGATTAATGCTGCAATTGGGATATGATAAAATATACGGATCAACGAATCCATTTGATTTTATGGAATTAATAAGTCTACCATCTGTTTGCAATTTTTTTGAAAAAAAAGTTAGTGATTACGCCCTTGCAGAAAAAACCAAAACATCTGATATATTTGACATGAACACCGCATTCTGAATCGCATGATTGAACCGGCGGACATATTTTATTTTTGTTCATTTTTATTTTGTTGGGTTGTAGTCAATGCATTTAACGGAAAAAACGTGTCGCAACCATACCCGGCGTCGTCTATCGTGGTAATGCACATTTCATCAATGTTGATTTGACCGGTTGCATGCATGGCCAAAAACTGCTCGTAAATACTGGCGCCGCCAATGATCCAGACTTCGTCGTATTTGGCAGCTTCTAAATGCGTGAACAAGTCGGGCATGGTTCTAAACCAATGGGCCGACTGGATTTGTGGTTCATATGTTTGAGACGAGAGAATCAGGTTGGCGCGTCGTCGCAAGGGTCGCACAGGAATGCTGTACCATGTTTTCGCGCCCATAATGACCGCGTTGTTGCCGCTGCCGGAGGTTCGCTTGGCAAAATGGGCCATGTCCGTTTTATTGTGTGGCCATGGCAAGCTGCCCTTGTAACCAATCCCGCCATTTGGACACATTGCTACAATCAGTTTGAATCGTAACGGCATATTTTTTATTACGACGACGAATGAATAGTATTTGTATTTTATGTTTAAAATATTTTTAGGGTTTCTCACACACCACCATGAAACTGTTGTTCAGATCAACCCCGGAACAATAAATACGGCTCATTCCGTTGTCCGACAGAAAAGATTTTATGATGTCGGGGGTAAAACAATGGTTGTGCTTTTTGTTGTGCCACGGTCTCCAGTACACCTGTGAAAAATCGGGCAAGTACAAGAACAGTATTCCGCCCGATTTCAATTTGGAAATCCAAAGCGTGAGCGTCTTCACCCAGTGATCCACGTGTTCCAAACAGTGGCTGGAATAGATGTAATCCACTGTGTCATTGGGTAGATTGTCTGCGTGAAACCCGTTATTCAATGATATGTCAATGCCAATCGCGCCGGGGTATTTCCATTCCTCCTTGCAAAACCCAATATCATACCCCACGCCATTGCAGTAATGCTTGGCGTACGGTATTGCAAATTGCGATGCGTTGCCGACGGTTTGAAAGTGAGGGTACTCGTTGCCTTTGAACGTAATAATATTCATTCACAAAGATGTTGGTTGGTTGGAAATATAGAAATACTGTAAATTTCAATTTAAATGGTTTTTAATAACGTACATTTTTCTCTTAGCAACTACATTACCATTTCTCTCATTTGTTTCCATGAGTATTTCCCATTTATCTGGTTCTGATTTGAGTTCTTTTACTATTTGTTTACATTTTGGCACATTTGTGTCATCAAGTATAAGAATTCTGCATCTGTCTTTTATAAATTGATACTCATAATACGTTGTATAATCACCACCATCTAATAAAATTACATCAAATATTTCCGGTAAATCTTTACGATTTAGGAAAATAGATTTATTCTTCATGTTTTCAAAATCAATGTCATTCCAATGTTTTAGTGTTGTATTTTCTAATAATTCTGGAAACATTTCATAAATATTTTTTGGCATATCATTAAAAAATACTTCATTTAAAATATGAAAATTTTTAAAATTAGAATATATCTCTTTTGCTATATTAAACTTATCAGTATTACATTCTAATGAATAAAAAATATAATTATCATCTTTTCTTTTTGTAAAACCATCCGCAAAGCATTTTGTTGAACCATATCCATTCCAAGTTCCTATTTCTAAATATGTGTTATATTCAATATCTTCAGCATATCGTCTAATCCATTTTCCAACTTCTTGATCTAGATTAATTTGACCTATTTTGATTTTGGTATGAGAGATAACTCCTATTAAGTCATTTTTATCCCAAGACATTTTTGAAACACGTGTATTTTTGATAATTGGACCAAGACGAGTATTTTTCGGGATGACAAACATTCTATAATTATGATCCGCCATTTTGATATTTTGAAACGTGTCTATATAAATATTTTTTAATTTATTTTTGACTATCACCGTGTAATTGTTTTGTTAGGTTGAATCACGCCTTTGTGTGAAAATTGCATCATGCGGATCCTGCAATGTTGCAAATTCAGTGCCTTCGGTAAGACGAAACAGATTGTTAGAAGCAAATAACTCCATCAATTTCATGCATGCTAGTGAGAGGTTTTGCAACTCAAGAAAAGCCCATACGACAGGATTTCTATGGTCTGCATCAAACTTGGAAAAGTAAATGAAGATGTCTGACAGGACAAGACTTCCTAATCTTTCGGAGTAAGTTTCAGTCATATATGTAGGTGATAATTCGATCAAGCGACACAGGTTGTTGACTTTTTTGCGAAGAGATTCAACTGCGAAGACTCCAGTTGTCGTGACCACACATTTACGACTACAACGATAAGGTTCATATGATTCAGATGACCTTACTAACGGATATTCAATATGGCTCTCTGAATTTGAATCTGAATCCGAATCCGAATCCGAATCCGAATCCAAATCCGAATCTGAGTCTGGTGTGTCACTTCCAGTTAAACCACCTTCATTTTCGGGGTAACCGATTTCTTGTGGTTCTTCTTGGTACCTGCGCACAATTAGTGAAAGCATTCTAATGTTATGGTTCAGATATGTGAGTTCTTTGGTCATGATAAATGCTAACGCAGCATTTTCATGTTTGCTGTGGCTGTCAAATGGGTTTGGTTTTCCGCATTGATATCCTGATGTTGGAACTGGAAGACGTCCAGATATTATGCTTTCTATGTCGTTGTACTCAATCTTGGCTGCAACTTCACTGATGTTTCTGAATATGGGACTACCATTGCGAAGATTGTCTCGCATGGTGTGTGTGTAATTCAACAGTTTGAGTTTGATTTTATCTATGTCACATGAAAAGAGTCCAGGAAGGTTTGTGATTTCTTTTGTGGAATTTTTTATGGAATTGGGTGTGTTTAAAAAGGCAAACATGGTTTCACAACGTAGCGGTTTGTTTGAAGTTATCTTGTCACATTACAAAAAGCTTTCAATTTTTTTTTAATGCAAAAATCAATAATATTGAAAAATAATAAAGACTTGTTTGTTTATAATTAAAACAATATGTCAAACAAATCTTACTACGATATTTTGCAAGTAGAACAAAATGCAACACTAGATGCAATAAAACGCTCATTTCGTAGGTTATCAATGGAGCATCATCCCGATAAAAATGGTAATTCTGAAGAATCTAACCGAATATTCAAAGATATAAATGAAGCTTATTCTGTGTTAAGTGATACTGAAAAACGAACGAATTATGACTTTGAGTTGCAAATGGGGAATCGGCTTCACATGATGGGGGGAATGGGAGGCATGGGAATGGGAAGCATGGGAATGGGAGGAATGGGAATGGGAGGAATGGGAATGGGAGGAATGGGAATGGGAGGAATGGGAATGGGAGGAATGGGAATGGGAATGGGGATAAACCCGATTGAAATGTTGTTTTCAGCGGTGCAAAATCAATCACATCAAAATTCACCGGGGTTGTTTGAAGCAATATTTGGAGGAGTGGGAGGAAGTCCCCACATTGTAATACATAATTTCACACAAACGATGAATGAATCACCAATAAGTGAACAGTTTGATGTAAACATGGTGATCGGAATTAACTTGTGTGATGCATACAACGGAATCACACAATATGAGCACATTAATTATTATGAAAGCGAAAAAAATGGGTCACAAACAGAGAAAATCATAATAACAATTCCTCCATCAATGCCGGATGGGTACATGTTGCAAATAAAAAATAAAGGCAATGTAATCCCCAAATCTGGAGGTAGACGCGGTAGTTTGAACTTAGAATTCAATATTCAAACTCACGATGTTTTTAAACGAGAAGGGGATGATTTATTAATTGAACATAAAGTTTCTTTGAAAGACGCGCTATGTGGATTTACATTTGACATGTTGCATTTGAATGGCCGAAGTTACAAAATGTCTTGTAAACCGTGTTCAATAACCAATAATGAAATAAAGTTGTTGCCTGGATTGGGATACAATTCAAATGGTACACTGAAAATAAAATTTTTGGTTGAATTGCCAACTGAGTTGAGCAAAGAACAAATTGATCAGTTATCAAATATCTTGTAATAAAAAATATATACCACAAAAGTATTAAAACAAAAAGAACGAAATAATATAAAATGGATGTAGAGTTGGATTTAAATATCAGCAATTATAATTTTTGTGATATTTTGAATTTATTCAAAATTCCAACACACTTTACAGAAAAACACATGCGAGATGCTAAAATGATTGTTATGCGAACACACCCGGACAAATCTGGATTGGACAAGAAATATTTTTTATTTTTTTCAAAAGCATACAAACTGTTGTATGAAGTTTACCAAGTGCGGTGTGGTTCCTCTCGTGAAACCAATACAACATATGATGAACTGAAAAGTGGAGTTGAATTTCAAATGAATTCAATAAAAAATTCATTAAAAAACATGGATGCGAACAAGTTCAATACGTGGTTCAATGAATTGTTTGAAAAAAATCGCATATGTGATGAAGAAAATGATAGCGGATATGGAAATTGGTTGAAAGAAGAATCCAATGAAAATTTCAATATACAAGAGCAAGGTTCATGGGCCCAAGGCATGAAACAATTAGAAGAAAGAAAAAAAAAATTGCGTGAGCAAGCGCTCACTGTAAAAACTGAAGTGCGTTCGTTCAACACAATGAATGGCGGATCAATGTATGATTTAACGAGGCAATGTCCTGAAGAGCACTCGCGTGGATTTACGTTTGGTGTTTCAAATGGATTGATGTATGAAGACTTGAAAAAAGCGCACACTGAAACGGTTATTCCAGTAACACACGAAGATTATACAAATAGTCGTAGATACAGCAGTTTGAATGAAATTCAAATGGCGAGAGATGTGGACTCAAAAACGTATTCTTGTGAAAATAATGCAATGAGTCAACATCATGCACGGGAAGAGGAAGAAAACATGTGTCGGGCATTCAAACTTGCTCAACAAGATGAAATTGCTCGTGAATGGCACAAAAAAATACAATCACAATTCAATTTGATTGAAAATTAAATGTCATTTGAAATGAGAAGATACTTTCCAATAACCGTATTTGATGTAAGAACTTGGGTTACTGATAAACGAGCAAACCACTGGAATGCGGTGCGATTAAGAATTTGATCAGATGGAATGTAAATTCCATACATGTCATGTGAAAAATCCACATCTTCTTCACTGATCAGGTCCTCTGTGAGAATTGCTTTCCCGTTTTCAGTTTTAGTTCCAATAATGGTTCCATCAACGATTGACAACTGATGGGGGTCCGATAACATGCATTTGTAAAACCATCTGTCAGGTTGATTCAAAAATTTGTATTCATTTGTATAATCATTAGTGGCTATACTTTCTAAATAATTGACATATTTCATCATAAGTGTGCTATTTTTACGACATCCCATAATTTTGCTGCTGGGAAAAAATGGAACTTCATCCATGTAAGACGGGAATTCAGACACAAAGACGGATTGGTTTGATTCTTTCAACCTGTTCAAATAAAGTGAACTCAAATTTTTCAAACATATGAAAGAAGCAGGGACCGTCATTCCTCCATACTTTTGAAGAACCTTTGCCATTGCAAGATCTCTTAAATGATGTTTTAATGGAGATGGCATAGTTTCTGTTGGAATTGTCCAATTTGGGATGAGTCTGTTAAACGCTTTATCATCCAATAAAACTACATTGAATGATTTTCCACAATGTTCAATGATGCTGCGAATGCATAAATGCAAATATGGTTGATTCAAATACATGGACGACCGGGATCCCCAACTTGACCAGTTTCTATTATTTTTTTCATGATCAATAAATATCCAAATAAATGGTTTTCGTGTGTTCATTCGTGTTTTATCATTCAATAAATATTTTTTTACCAATTCATAGTTGTCAAAAAGTGTGGTGTCTGTATTAATTTTGTACCGATTATACGCAATGCTTGCAACAAATATCACTAAATAAAATAAAAAAATCTTGATTGATGGCATCTTTATAAACCCTTTATATATTATATTTGATATTATATCAGTTGTATTATTGACATGCAATGTAATGAACAATTTGAGTTTTTGATTTATCATATTTTCGTTCAGATTTGAAATAAATATTTGAACCACGACAAATTTGTCTTAAAATTGTAATCAAACTGTTATAAGACATTTTCCTCGTCAAAAAAAATTGTTTTTCTTTATGGTAGTAAGGCAACAAACTGTAACAAAAGTGGTCTAGTAATGATTTTTTATTTAAATCATCCACATAAATTGATTTTTTATATGAATTTATGTCAATCAAATGATGATCTGTATTTGGAATTTTATGTGAAATTTTGTTAACAAAATCATAAAGTAGTTCCAATGGGACATTACTCTTGAAAAAAGATGATTTTGTAACTGACCCAATTGAGTTATCACTGTCTACAAGTTTGTCATTCATTCACTAATGATAACATAATTAGATATTAAATTTGAATCAGTGACAACGCCGCAACGTAATGTTTTGCAAACATTGTTTGTAAATAAGGCAAGTTCAATTTCGTCTTCATGAACATTATGAAAAATACTTATGTACTTGCAAATGATTGCAATTACTTTGTATTTCATATTTTCATTTAAATGTGGTGTTTTTTTGACATATGCAAAATAATTTACAAGAATATCCATGACTGAATACCCTTGGTCAAACAAGTTATATAACACCAAAATGCAGTCTGAAATTTTCATACTACTTGATGCACAATTTTTCGTAAATTTGTCAAAATTGCTAAATCCAATGTTTGTGCACAATTTATTCGCTAGTTCATTGGTTATTCTAACATTCATTATTTTGAACTTTTCTAAATAGTTGATAAGAATGCGAACAGACCCGTTTGACACGGATAAGACAAATTTTGAAGCGTCTTCATCTATTTTGATTTTTTCTTTTTCACATATTTTATTCAAAATTTTTTGCATGCAAATTGAATTTATTGGATTTATCTTCAATATAATTTGTCTTGATTGCAAATTGTCTATCACTTTTTGAATATTGGTACACGAAGCAATGAATGATACATTGTGTTTGTATTTGTCAATGCAATTGCGAAACACTTGTTGGCTTTGTTCATTTATAGTATCTATGTCATCCAGCACAACCAGCTTTTTTTTACCAAAAACAAGAGATTTAGTTTGACAAAATATTTTTAAATCGGATCTGTAGTATTGAATGCCTTGATCTTTCAAACTGTTCAAGGTCATTATATTATCATCCTTGAATGGGTCATTGCTGTAATACTCATTTATTATTGCATTTATTAATGAAGTTTTTCCTGATCCAGAATCACCAAGTATCAATAAATTCAACTCTTGCATCTCAATCAATGGACACAACGCTTTTGTCATCAAAGTTGGCAGCTGTTCAAATTCTGAAAGTCGCAAAGGCTGGTGTTTATTTATGAAAGGGTTACTCATTTTAACTATAATTTTGAGAATTATTTAATAATATTTTTCATTATGTAATATTATTGAACAAATAAATATTTTAATATCTAACACGTCTTTTTGACGTTTTTTTTCTTTTCAGTGACGCTTTTTTCTTCTGGCCTCCTTTTTTTCTTTTGGGATGCACACTATGTTTTACACTATAAAGCCTACTCAGATACATTATTTTGTATATTATTATCTTTTATTTTATTTTTGAAATAACTGTAATTATTTCATTTATGTTTAATTTTGGCAAGTCTGTGTGACATTCCCAAAAAAACTTACAATATGCCCATTTGAAAGTTGGCTCTTTTGAACTCACTATTTTTTTCAAACACCTTGACACATTGCATGGCAGTAAACTGTAATTTTGTTCCGGCAAAACATAACACAACTGAACCAGTTCTGATATGGGGTCTTTCGGTTTGACTTTCAATAAATCAATTGTTTCTTCAGGAATATGGGTTTCTAAATCTTTTAACAGCGGGGGGTAGTGGTTGTTGTATGACCACGTCCAGTCCACACATCCGGTTGTGTAATACTTGAAAGTCCATTCCATACCTTCCAAATAATTTCTACACAGTTCATTCAATGAGTCCACATTTGAAACCGCACATAATTCAGAATAGTACCTTTTTTCCCATCCATTCTTGAATGGGTTAATGTACATCTCAACCTCTCGTTCAATCATTGGTAACATCATGACATCATGCATGACGTTTTCTGGATCTTCATTATCTCTCATGTATCTGGATTGTCTGTCACGAGTATTGTGTTCTTTTCTAATGAGGGTCAATTCTTGTAATGCAAGATTCTGTACAAATTTTTTGTATTGCAACCAATTGATTTTTAATCCATTTTCGCACGCTTGGATAATGCCTTCTTTCAATTTGAAAGTTGCACAATATGTTTCCATTAACGTTGATATTCCAGTGGTGCGAATATTCAACATTGGAAAGTGCGGCATGAAATCATTCCCCAACATAAAACACATGAATATGTAATCCAATACCTTAGTATGTTTTTCATTCACTGACAATTCTAATTTTGTTAATTGTTTTGCAATTTCATTCGCAAACTCAGGAATGTCCACATAATATTTTTCATTCACATCCAATTTCACATTTATTGATTTCAAGTATTCCGGGGTTTCACGATACAAGTATATTTTTTCAGAAATATTAAGATGTGAAAGGCACAGCATTATCAAATCTGCATCCATACCATATATCAAAGTTGTTTGCTTGCTGTGTTCTTTTTCAAATTTACGAATGTATTCAAATATTTTGTGTTCACCCTCACCGGGTTCTTTGCTACTGCTTACTATAACATTATCCATATTTTTGTATTTTTCATGCAACATTTTGTGAAGTTCTGTCATGAAATTTGTACCTGGAGTGATCGCCGTTGTGTTCCAACAAGCTTTAGGTGCATTCACCTTTATTCCTTCTTTTATCATCATTTTTCTTTTGTCACTTTCCATATGGCTCAAATACCATGATTTGAATCGTCTTTCTCGTTGCTGATTCAACTTTGCAACTGGTGCTACTCCATCAAATGCAATAAATACACGATTGATCGGGTTCACCATTTCAATACAATTGTTTATGCTTTTACAAACATTTTCTATTAGTTCTTTCTCAAACTCAGCACACGAGTCTGAATCGTATGTCATTTGTCGCACAACTTCATATATTATTCCATTACAATCCATGTATAAATTGTCAATTACCAACAATTGATGCAATGATTTTATAATCCGTGGGTATTTTTTCAAGATATGTGCAAAATAACTTGGAATACCCATAGTTACAGGTTGTAGGTAGGTGTTGTAGGTTGATAATTCAATCTGTCTCTATTCATTATATTATATTTAAGTATATTATTTAAAGTATATGGTAATTCAGTACTAACTATTTCTATTGAACATTATTGAAACTTTTTTTTTAAAGTAATAATATTAGGAAAACCATATTTTATTATTATATTTCCATATTCAAATTTATAAGCTCATGGACGAAAAATCATCATCTTTTGTTGATTTGTTGTTGAATATTCAAAAAACTATTCCATTTGTTATGTCTTCAGTAGCACTTGGCATCAACATTGTAAATCATACACCACTTCGCGGATTTACTTACATCATCATAACATTCTGTTGTTTTGCGGTAGTCTTTATTTCTAACTTGAAACTGATAACCATCACTTCTTTTATTTATTCTTCAATCGGATACTTGTCAGCATGCGCTGTAAATGTTGAAGATGATATTGACATTTCCATAAAGGTATTATTACCAATCGTATTTTCAATACTTGCATTTATTGACATTGGTGCAATAAAATATTCATTATCTGGGTTTGATTTTGGAATGTATGTTGGAGGTGCATTGTTTGGTTTAGCATGGGGGTTTGCATTTTTTTACATCATCAGTTTGTTTCCCAAAAAAAATTTCTTTTTGTACGATTTTGAAAGCTGTTCGTGTGATACTTGTGCAAACATGAACAAATGTGCAAATAATGGTGTACGAGTCGCAAAAATAATACAACAATAAAAATAATTTGTAAATATAAAAACAAACTAACAAATGTCTCAAATTAAAGTTGAAAATGTTGTGGAGGTAGGTGCAGTTTACCGACTCTTACTACCATTTGATGTTCGCGAAGTGTACTATCCAGACTTGATGAGATTTCATCAACAATTAAATATAGATCAACCTTTAGGACAACTCGCCGTACCAGATCCAAACCCAAACACAACACTTGATAAGTCTAAAAAGTATTATAGAATTTTATTCAGAATATGGGTGTGTTTCATGTTCAATATAAATATACTGCCTGCAGATGCAGAACCATCTTTATCCGTGAATCTGAGTCAGATTGACATCGCGATAAAATCGGCATTACCTGAAACGTTAGTTCAATACTTTAAAACACTAGGTGAAGAGTTTATTAATTTAATGATGGCTAAAAAAAATGAATTAGTAAGTCCAAAGGTTGTTGAAAGTGTATTGTTGTTTTTAGAAGTATATTCTTTTTTGAAATATCCACAGGCATTTACCTTTGTTTCTTTTAGTGCATTACAAACTGGTTTACAACAAGCACTCTCGGATCAAGGTGATGGATTTAACTGCCTAAAATTTTTAACTCCTGAAATAAACGAACAAATTGATGCTTTTAAAACTAAGGGTGTTACCCCTTGGACAGAGCAGGTATTATCAACCCCCGGTACACAGGGTATGCAACCGTTACGCCTTGTTATTAGGGCTACTCTTGCTACTGCTGCTGATGCTTCTGCTGCTGATGCTTCTGCTGGAACGACACATGATGAGGTGGGGGTGGTTGAGCAGCATCCGATTCGGGTTTTTGCGTGTGATGGTGCATGTGATAGTTTAAATTGTTTTTTAAAAAACAATACGGAATTTGATACTACTGTTAGCATGGTGCAGCTTGTAACTCAGTTTGAAATGTGTCAACGGTATAGACCATGTTTCGGAGTATTCACAGGTCTTAGATTGAATCGTAACAATTTTATTAATGGATTCGGCTTCAATAGAGATGATACTTTTTTTAAAGGACTAATTGATTATTTTGTTTACTCTACATTTAACAAACCAGAGATTCCGCAATTACAGTTTTCTTATACTTTTGTTTCAGTTGTGATGGCATGTATTTCAGAAGCTGCCTGTCAACTTATTCCATCACCCCATTACAGAACAGTGATGTCTCTCAGAGTTCAATTATTTGGTCCTACGCCGAATAAAAATGGTGTTGTCAGTTACAGGATAGCAAACCCGTTATCTCCCCAAGCAGACGAGGAAATCAAAAAAATATTTGCGTATATGGCGTATCATTTACAATGTGGCTCAATTTCTACTATTTTTTTGAGTAGTTTGAATTTAAATAGTTTCAAAACTCAGAGAACGGGATTCGTGAAGGCTTTTCATACTGATGCTTCTTTCTATTATGACAAAAAAGCGTTTACTAGTGGTGGACCATCATCACTATCATTGTTGTCCTATAGAAACCTTGAAGCATTGTATTCGGACACGCTTACAATGGGAAGAGTAGATTCGGATGTTATGAAAGAGAGAGAGACCTACGCGGTAGTTCGTTTAAATTTTGATCCATTCAGCTATACTCCCTCTCCCCGAAAGCTTAAACTTGAGCTTCCATTGGAAGAAGAAACTATGAATTGTTTTACAGCTGCTGTGGAATATTTAAAAGAATCTTTGAGAAAATCATTGATGGCAATCAAGACATTTACGATGTATGTAACGTCAGAACAAATTTCCATACTTTGCGATTTCGCAATTCTTGATAAAATAGCGCAGGATTGGAAAAATTTTAAAGACAAATCAGCAGCATCAGCAGCAGTATCAGCAGCATCAGCAGCAGTATCAGCAACAGAAAAAATTAATTTTGAGTTGACACTATATCGTATTTTGACATATTTCAGTCAAATTGAAAAAAAATTAAATGAGGTGGGTGTGAACATTGACAACCATATAATTGCATTAGTCGGTGTATTCTGTCGTCCCCCTTCTCTACCTATAATTCAAAATATTACTATTGATCGTAAAAAACTTGAGGAAAACAGCAAAAGGTTACTACCACAACCACCATCAGGAGCAGCAGTAGTATCACTGAAAAAACAACAGCAAGAAGCAGCAGCAGAAAGAAAAGCAGAAGCAGCAGAACAAGCAGCACAACAAGCAGCACAACAAGCAGCACTAAAACAACAACAACAAAAAAAAGAAATAGAAGCGCAACAAGCTAGATATGTTAAAAAATTAGTATTTACCCCCGAACAATTTGATACATTTCCTCTCAATGAAGAATTATTGCATAGGGTAAACCCGAATATCGCTTTTACTAATGCAATAGACATAATATTGAATACTAAAAGAATAGAAGCAGCAAAACAAAAAGAAGCAGCAGCAGCAGAAGCAGCAGCAGCAGCAAAAGCAGCAGAAGAAGCACTGAAAAAAAAAAAAGCAGAAGAAGCGGCAGCAGAAGCAGCACTGCAAAAACAACAAGCAGAAGCAGCACTGCAAAAACAACAAGCAGAAGAAGCGGCAGCAGCAGCAGCAGCAGAAGCGGCAGCAGCAGCAGCAGCAGAAGCAGCAGCAGCAGCAGCAGCAGCAGAAGCTATCAGACCAATAGTAGAAGCAACAATGGCACAAGTAAAGGATGACAATCAAAGCTTAATAAAAAAAGGCTGTGTACTTTTCAAAAGAGAAATAAATTCAATTCTCAGTGAATATAGAGTTGCGGAATTAAGAAGGGGTAATGGTAATGGTAATCAAGAATTCACCGAATTTGAAAATTTAGTTTTATTCACATTAGCATACTTGAATGCTAGTTTAAATACTGATGTTGTCCGTATTTCAATAGTTGGAACAACCGGTTTATTAATGAATGTTACTAATCCGAATATGACAACTACATGTTGTATACAGAAAAGTGACCTTGATTCACTTCTGGAAATAGATACATCTACATCAATGTCTGAAACAGAAATAATTGCAAATATCTTAAAAAATATATTGGTTGGTTTGTTCCAGATGAACAGAATGAACATGACAAATTTTATTCCGCAGGCGCAGGTTGGAGAGATATTTGACCAGTTGTTGCGATACGCGCCAGTAAAGTCTTTTACGGTTACTAAAGCACGTAACGCGGATAATACTTTTAAATTTTTTGCAAAGAATACCCAATCCAATATATCTGGATTTTTGGATTTTACATATAAAAGTCATCCTTTGAGTCAGTTTCCCCGCAAAGTTTATGCGGTTGGAGGTGGAGGAGAACCCCTTTTTCATCCATCCATAGAACAACTGTATGATGAAGCTTATAGCATTACATTAAAATACGTAAACGAATTGGATAGGGTACTTTCTGATTTTTTTGAAAGACGTACGCAACCGCAACAACAACAACAAATAGAAAAAGCCTATGCAAACAATATGACATTTATACTCAAATTCGGAATGAAATCTTTGCAAATGAAAATGTTATTGAAGTTGTTGTCTCAACAAGAAGGTGAACATCCTGAGTTTCAGAGTATTAAAGACTTTTATGACTATGCTGAGAATGATGGTAATATTCATGCCATAATAATTCGGTGCGTAAATCATTTTCATAATATGCCCCCTTGTGAATTTTTTAAAAATTTTGCTGGTATAAGAAAAACCGTGTCCACATCAAGAATATACTTGGTACCTGAATACAGGAGGTACGACCCCAGCAATGAATCCAGTGTTTACTACGAGATAAATAATTCACTACTAGATTTTTATGGGGCGTATAAAAGGTATTTTCGTACTGTCAGTGTGGTGGACAGTGTGGAGGAGCAGGGGCAAAAGTTGTGGAGGCCACCAGCGGCGGCGGCGGCGGCGGCGACGGCAGCAAAGGCGGCAGCAAAGGGTGAACTTAACGGTGAAAGGTTACAGGGAGGACGCAGCATAAGACGTATAAGGAGTATACCTTCAAAAATAACAACAAAAAAAATGAAAAAAATAACAACAAAAAAAAAGCGAAGACAGACAAGACAGACAAAACAGACAAGAAAGACAAGACAGACAAAACAGACAAGAAAGACAAGACAGACAAAACAGACAAGAAAGACAAGAACAAAATAAAGACTTATTTATTCATGTTACAAATTGTACAGATGTATTCAGTATGCTCACCCACATTGGTTGTATCTATTATCCAATTGTGGAGACATTTTGTATATATGGATGTTTCAAGTCTTTTCATATTTTCTTGAATCATTGTAATTTTATTTTTCAAAATCATCAGTTCACGCCGACAAGTTTCCAATTCTTGAATTTCATCTTTGAAATTTGCCATGATTGATCAAGTTATATTATTTGTGATAGAACAGTAGAGTAAAATCAATTTTTAATTAAATGGCATATTATATATTATACTACTATCTATAGTATATTATATTATGGTATGGTGGCATCCAACGTGGAACTTATTTCATATTTTTACAGCAAATATAATTGAAGAATCATTTAATGATATTTTTAAAAATGAAATTATTGATTTATTTATTAAAATTTGTAATAAAATACCGTGCGGGTTTTGCGTGGCTCATGCTTCAGAACATATGAAAACTATAAATAAAGATGAAATTAAAACGGCAAGAGATTTAGAATTATTTTTTTGGAAATTTCATAACCAAGTAAATGAAAACACGAATAAAGAATTATTCCCAGAAGAAAATTTAATCGTATACAAAAAAAAATATGTACGAGAAATCACAACAGAATTTGAATACGTTTTACAAAATTATTATCGCAATGAAGAACTTTTGAAAGAATTTACCACATGGACACAAGCAAATAAAAATAATTTTATAAACTACACAAATTCTGAAAATAATGAAAAATGAATTTTTAAAACCGAATTGTCTGGACCTTGGATATCTGATGAAGGATTAGTAGATAATATTTATGTAATTGATTATGGTGAAAAAGTATATATTAAACATGAACCTCCATTTACCAAAATGGTAACAACTAGTAATGTTCAAAAATATTATCAAGGACCTATTGCTGATTATAAACCATGTGATTGGTCTAAATATAATCTCATACCTATTCCTAATCTTTATGTTATTTCTAAAGATTCTGGTTCCCATTTTACAACCTGAGAAAAAAGATAAATTATTCAGATGAATAAACAAGTAACATTTGTTAGTATTTTAGAACCTGATTTTTTATATAATTACAATATAATTACAATATGACCGTCATTTCAAAAAACCTCATTTCACCATTGACAATGGAACGAACCCATGTAATTAAAAAATCAATCCCAAGACAACTTATTTGTGATTGTGATGAATATGATGTTGCAGATGAATGTGCATTTGTTTGTAACATGTTGTCTACTAAGTTGTCTACTAAGTTGTCTACTAAGTTGTCTACTAATACGAAAAAAGTGAAAAACAAGACCAAAAAAAAAAAGACAATGATGGGCAACAAACTCGCTGATGTGTAAATGTATACAATTTACCAATTTACAATTATATCATGTGGTATTAAATAGCCTATATAATAAATTGCTTCGGTTTTCAATAAAATAAAGACAGAAAATAGCAAAAAAAGAACAGCATTGAAACTTGTAAATTGTTTTTCATACAAGACGCATAAAATCCAAGTACAGAATATTAACCAATAAAACAAATTAACATAATATTCAACATTATTTAGTTGAGTAACAATTTGCATGTTGTATTCATTTTTTTTTTTCAATAATTCCAAATTACTCGTGTTACTCTTGAAAAATGTGAAAGTAAATCCGTCCATGTTTCTTCCTGCAGTTGTGGTGTATGTTGGATTACTGTCGTCCATTTTCAAAAGTATTGCACGACGAGTATCATTTGTTTTACCTATTTTAAAAGCACTTCCACTTGGGTGTACTGTAGTGTTCAAAAAAGGATTTGCAGGGGTGCCTGTGAATGTAATAATAACATGTGAATATTTAGTGTAGGTCTCATCAAATGAATTATTTGTGTTATCAAATTTATTAAATAACACACTTCCAGTTATCGTAACTGAGTTTTCAAACCCTTCCACGACATTTATATTGTTTGCTGAATTCAATGCATTTAAATTGGATATTTTTTCACGTGAAAAAGTTACCCAGTCCATGAATTGTTTTTTTAAAACAGTAAGTTGATTATTTGCATCAGTAATGAAATTTTTTTTGATTTGTTGATTTCCGGCAACTTCTCCCATGGTTGCAATTATGTAATTGTTTTGTGTTTGAGTTACTTTATCCGGTGTGTTTTTTTGCAAAAGCAAAGCAGCATCTCGTTCATTTTTTGCTTGAGTTATTTTTGTATTATGTTCGCATGCGCTTCCAACGGGGCATGCATTATTTGCGCTGTTTATAATGTTTGCAACATCGTTCATCATTTTGAGTTGTTGATCATTATTTATATTCATGGTTGGGTTCAATGATATGATATTGTGATATTGATATATTGTTATATTATATATATTAAACAAGAATTATCATAAAAACAATTCGTTGTACTTAGTTATTTTCAACAAAATAAAAAACCGACAGTGGTCAGGTCATGTCATACAATTATAGTGCTAAATGTTTCACTTAGGACTATAAAAAAAATAAAATGTTTAGTAAGTCAGTTTTAACAACAAAGATGTTAGATTACAAATTATCGCGTGGTTTTCTTATTCATTGTCATCATCATTGTCATAAATGATTGCAATATTTTTCCAACAACTGTTGTATTTTCCAAATTTTTTGTCCATGAATTCATACAATTCGGAACCTTTTGGAACATCCCGTCCATGAGCCCGAGTGTACCACTGTTTGAATGTTTCGTAGACTTCTGTTTTTTTGACTCCTCGGCTTCCTGTTTGAATTTTGATTTTGTCTCGCATAAATTCGGATAAGTAGTCTTGACCCAGACGATATTTTTGACTGCTTGCATTTACCATATTGCAGGGTTTGACCAATCCGTTTGTTTTATAAACATGCTCAACAAGCATTGACATGAAAATGGGTGCCCACACCTTTATTTTTTCATCCAACATGCGATCAATTTTGAATTGGTGTGGATTATCAATGTCATCGGTGACAGGGTTATCACAAAACTTTGAGATGAAATCTATTTTTTGAATTCGTCTCCAGGTGCCGTCATCATTGCTGCGTATTTCAAACATAGTGTTTGTACATACAACTAGTTTGAATTGAGGAATGAATGTAACCATGTCTTTGTACAATGCTCTTCCTTGTAATGGATCACCGGCAGAGACTTCTTTCAATACGCCTTCATTGATTTGATCACCCTTTGAAGGTTCCTGCATAACAGCATATCTCACACCGATGAGTTGTGCAATTTCGGAAGAGGTTCCTCCGATTCCGTTTCTTTTGTTTGTGATCAATGTAATTGGAACGGTAGCTTTGTATTGTCCAAAACAGCGAGACATAAGCTCAGTGAGTTTAGATTTTCCGTTGCTGCCGGCACCAACATATATTTGAAATGTTTGATCACGATTGACACCGATCAAACATGATGCCAAATGATCCCACATATAATTGCGTAACTCTTCAATTGGAAATAACTGCTGCATAAATTCGTTTATCTCATTGATCATGGTGGCATGTTTTTCATGATCAAGTGGCACATAGTCAATGTTAGTGCATTTGCTGATGTTATCATCGGGCTGACCCCGACGAAACCGTTTTTCATTGAAGTCAATAACTCCGTTGGTGAAACACATGAGGTGGGTATTTGTATCCAATGTGTCAACAAAGTTGCGGTCGTAAAATAATTCACGAGCTTCTTTCATGATGTTGTTTTTGAAAGTGGTTGTTTTAAGTCTCATGCATATTTCAGTAAATTTTTCGGCTCGCATGCTTTTTTCCTTCCATTCATCACTTCCGGGGTCTTCCTGGTGCATGAGTGTGGTATTTTCAATTTGTTTCATGTGATACATGTTGTATATGTCTCTGGAAATCATCAAACGAAGTGCGTTTCCAGAATCACATTCTTCCCAGCGGGTTGAATTGAAGGAATACCAAGCATTATTCTTGATGCTGACACATACAAATTTGTCTTTGGCATAATTGTAAACAACATGAGCCAAGTCAACATCGGTTGCTTCTTTTGTTTTGAGTGTTTCTTCCATGTAATATTCATTGGTTTTTTGACGTATCTGATCATACAATTCGTTTGCATCAGTTTTGCACCAATACATGATGGATCGGTTTGTCAAAGATCGTCCATCTGCAGGAGTATTCAATCCGAATTGCAACCACTTTTCGTAAAAAGAGTTAATCATGCTGTATTCAAATTTGGAAGATTTTGCACTGAATGACATCCATGTTAAGAAGAGGTGTGAACTTGTATTGCGCAGTGCCCATCCCACACGAATCCATTTGGGTTCTTGGTCATAATAAGGTGAAGGCAATGCCATTGTATATTGGTGTGTTTCACGCAGCTCACAAGACTTGTTTTCAAGCGATGCGTACAATATTTCAAGTGCATCTTGCAATTGGGAAGCACAAGTTATATCAGACAACTGAATGATTTCAACATGAGGTACATTGAATGATATTTTTTTTTCAGCACTGTCTCCAATATGTGGTGGTGGTAGTTGTTTGGATCGTTGTTTTGACTTTTGACTGCCTACTAACAATTGTTTCATTGCAGCATGTTCTTCCTTGACATTTTCTGATATTTCAAATTCAGAATGATATGCATATTGAGCAGTCAACAATTGAAAGTTGACTCTTACATCAAATTCAGAAAGGTTGCGTTCATTGAACCCAAGGGTGCAATCATTGTCCAAACTCATGACAAACCAGTATTTCAAAACATAAGCTTGATTCCCTGGTTTTCTTGAACCATACAATTGCCAATTTGTGGTGCCGCGAACAATGCTCTCATCAATGACTTCTTCCCATGAATTTGTTAAGGGAAGGTCTCCCCAAATACTGGGCATACTAGCAATCATTTTTTTTCGCAACAACATTTGCAATGCACGATTCATTTTCATTCCAATCAGAATGTGAATTCCATCTTTAGTGACATCTTCAAGCAATGTAACATCGGGTTTTTCAAATACAAATATGGGAAGAAGTGTGTCAGGCATAAGAACCACCAAGTCGGACAAATGTGAGATAAGTGTTTCCACGAAAGAGGTTATATGCTCTTTTGTATGCTGTCGTGTTTCAACCGTGGAGAGATACCGTTCATCCAAGTCTATCAATCCAGGCCCGTTATCATACAATTGTTTTTCAGTGAGATATTCTGGACGCCCTTGAATCAAAACATGATCAGCATATTTTCTGTAAAACTCACCTATGTCTTCAGGAGGTATTGTGTATGCTCCTCCGGATATTCCTAATTTTTCAGAAGGGATTCGGGTGTGCGTGTGTGGCTGTCCTTTACCTGAAAACCTTGCCCGCATAAACGCATCAAATGGAGAAGAAGACGAAGTTTTTGCTTTTGAACTCATGGGTTGATGTTTGGAATGATTGATATAAATTCTCGACATTTTTTTATTTCAATTTTTCTCTAAATGTTGTTAAAATTGAACATGTTGAAAAATAAACAAAGTTTGTTTTGAAAAAAAAAATATATAACAAAAATGGACATAAACCGAAATTGTTTTATTTAAAAATACAAACAAAAATGAACAAAGATGCCATTTCAAGGTTATTGAAAGACATTCGGGAAATTGTTACAAAACCAGAACCAGGAATATATTATAAACACAGTGAGTTAGATATGTCAGTGGGATATGCAATGATCATTGGTCCGAAAGATTCATTATACTCAGGTGGTTATTATTTTTACAAATTCAAATTTCCAGATGATTATCCACACACACCCCCAGTTGTTGAGTTCTTAACAAATGATGGGGTAACACGTATGCATCCAAATATGTACAAAACAAAAAAAGTGTGCATAAGCATTTTGAATACGTGGAGAGGGGAACAATGGAGCGGGTGTCAAAGCATAAAATCTGTTTTACTTTCACTCATGTCATTGCTTGATGACAAACCATTGTTGCATGAACCCGGAATAACTGAAAAGAATGTGGATTATGACGCATACCACAAAATAATACAATTTAAAAATTATAATTTTTGCATGTTAGGTTTATTAAAGTCGTTTGAAGAGTTTACAAAAATTGTTGTCAGTATTGAGCATTATGAATATTTTTACGAATTAATGTGCGATATTTTTTATTCAACTTTTTCTTTCCATGCGAATAAAATACAATCTCTTTTCACTGAATATCCAGAGGCACATGTTATCAAAACTTCGGCAGTATACAACATGGCAATTTGTGTTGATTATGCTGCAGTAGTGCATGCATTTAACAACTGTTTGCATGCAATAAATTTGAAAAAAAAACACCCCAATACGCAACCATTGGTAATAGGTAATAATTAAATTCATTTAATTTTATTTAAAAATTGAATTAAACAATATATTTGTTATTATTAATAGCGGTATTTGCGTTATTTAAACCAAAAACACAACATGCACTTTTGTACTGGGTGTGGAAATATGTATTATATTCGTATAACAGATGACAATAAAATAGTATACTATTGTCGCAACTGTGGTAATGTGGATAGCAACATGACAGTAGAAAATGTTGTGGTGTCAAACACAGTATTCACACAAACTGTTTCCAATGGAGGAGGAGCAACTATCATAAACAAATACACAAAATTAGATCCTACATTGCCAAGAATATCAACAATACAATGTCCAAATTTAGAATGTCCGTGCAACAAAAACCACAATCCATCACAATACAAAGACCGCACCTCATTTGCATTGGATAACGAAGAAATACCGGAAGAAGCAGAGCCGGCAATCATGGACGAGTCAGTTCCCCGTGAAGTCATTTATTTAAGATATGACGATGTCAATATGAAATACGTTTATTTGTGTGCAATTTGCAACATGGTTTGGAACACGGAACGCATTTGAATCTGAAAAATCATTAATTCACAAAAAATTGAATAAAGACATTAAGAGATTTAAAGATATACAAGAAACAGTCAACCAACCCAAATGTCTCAATATTTGATTTCCACACTTCAAATTTCAAACCCGGATAAATTTAGAGAAAATGTTCGTGAAAAACTGAAACCAATGTTCACCATGATTCCTCCTGAAAAAGCAACCAATTTTGCACTAAATTTAGAAAGAGGAATTTACAACTTTACATTAAGAGAAGCTGATTCAAAAAACATTGTGAAAAAATGGGAAAATGGGTACTTTGTTCAGATTTATGCAGACCGTTTACGTAGCATTTGCATAAATATGAAGAATTCTCACATTGTTCAACTCATTACAAATAATCAAATCAAACCACACGAGTTGGCATTCATGACCCACCAAGAAATGAATCCTGAAAAATGGAGCGAACTAATTAAACAAAAACAAATCAGAGATAAAAATAAGTACGAAACGAATGTTGAAGCATCAACAGACAATTTCACTTGTCCAAATTCAAAATGCAGATCAAAAAAGTGCACGTATTATCAATTACAGACTCGTTCAGCAGATGAGCCAATGACAACATTTGTAACATGTATTGATTGTGGAAAAAGATGGAAGTGTTAATTAATTTCAATTATATTTCAAATTTGTAAATTTTTTTTCTATATTAAGGATATAACCAACAGAATGAATCGTTCTCGTAGCCGTAGCCACAATCGTACTCGCGGCCGCAGCCGCAGCCGCAGCCACAACCGTAGCCGCAGTGGTGGCAAACGCCGTCGCTGATTTTTTTCATAAAAAAATAATTATAATTTAATCATTTTAATCATGGATTTAGGTGCATGATTAAACACAGAAAAACGTAACACGGAACTTAAATTAAGGAAGGATATTCAAATCATCTCCAAATCAGATAATTTCCAAAATTCAAAATTTCCGTTCGGAATAGGTCTTTTAATTATAAATGGAATAACTTTTTTTTGAAGTTCAAGTTGGGCTATCAAATAACCATCTATGATGGTTTTTTCAATTTCAATCAACGGCTTTGCTCCTTGATTGATTTGTTTAGCACGAACACCAAGTATTCGTGTTTTTTCATATTTTGTCAAAAATGGTGACGTTTTATGTAATGCGTCTACTATTATACCATCAGAATTTCGCACAACTCGCACAAGGGATTCAATTTCATCAACGTTGTTATCCAACATGTCTGGATGATGATTTTTCATGTGCGTTTCTCTCAACAAATCGTCAAATTTTTGCAAGTAGTTTTCATCATTATCATTCTCATTATCATCACCACTATCGTAATTGCTTTCACTGTCTTCACTCATATCATGGTATGACTGTTCTAAACTGGCAATGTCTTGAAGTGTTGGTTTTGACTTGATCCGTTTATTTTTTTGTTTTGAAAAAGTGTTTAAAACTGCTTCTTCATCTGCATCTGCATCCGATAAATCAGCATCAATTGATGCAACTGATGCAGTTGAATCATCATGCGTCCCTTCACTGTCGCTTTCGCTTGTTTCTGAATTTTCTGAATTTTCTGAATTTTCTGAATTTTCTGAATTTTCTAAATTGGTTTCATCCTCTTTATCATGGTTGATGATTTTTGATAAACTGTTTGCCATTGTATTTTTCTTGACAACTTCATCCATGGGATCATCATCATCGCTGCTGAAAAGTTCTTCAGGTTCTTTTGCACTCATTCCTCCTATACTAGTACCGTTGATTAAACTTTAATATAATGTTTCAATTTTAATTTTAATTTTATTTTTGTTTTCAATATTCAATGTTTTCAATCAAACATCTATTTTCTGCGTTCAGCCAATCACTTATCAATTTTGTTAAGCAGTCTTGTGAACTAGGACTTCGTTTTTTAGGAGCACGCATATTATACACTTCTGGAAATTCACGTTCTTTCACAATTGTTTCCCACACATTCGCCAATATTTTTATAGCAGATTCAAACCATCGGGTGTTTCGTAAAACCAAAACGCAACTCATTTTTTTTAACCGCCAATTTATATTTTTTATCCACACCTTGTCTTTGTTTCGTTCCATTACAACATTCAACCATTTCTCTGCATCGGTTGAGTTCAATCCCAACGGTTCATACTCATAATGCGGGTTTCCATTATTCATAAAAAACAAAATCATACCTTGCATTAAAGGTTCTTCCGTTTCTTTCATTTCTTCAGTTCCATCTTCCACAAAGTATGTTTCAAAAAAATCACATTCATTTAAATTAAAAACCTCCATTTGCATTTGCATTTGTATCCAATATTCTTTTTTTGGAATTCCAGTTATTTCCCGATTTATGATATTCTTAATTTCCAACATTCTTCCATATCGCATTGACTTCGGATCCACATTTATTCCATCGGGGGATGCTCCAATGAATTCGTGCTTATCATGAATAATGCAACCAAAGTCAGACACTCGTGTGCGATACAAATGTTCGTATACCATCCGTGAAACTGGTTCATATTTTTGCCCCCAATGCAGGGAAGAATTGGTATTTACACTTACATTTTGCTCTTTTTCACACAAAGGATTACATTTTTCATATATCAACTGATTCACACAACTTTGGCTTCCAAACGCTTTCCATGCATTGCTTGCAGTTATTAAATTGTGACGAAATTTGTACCATTCACTTGTGCGTTGATTTGGTTGTGGCTTATTTTTCAAATAATTTATTTTTTTAGTTACTATGTCCATATTTGGAAGTTTTCTTATAAAAGTTCCCTCACATTCGCGTTCTGGAACAATGTGCCGAAAATACAATGATTCACAATAATAACACAATGCTGCGGCTTCAAGGTCCATATCATATGAATTCTCAAATTGAGATATTCCTTCAAAATATTCATATAACACATCGTGAACTATCTCATGAAATTCGGGTTCACTAAAAATCAAAGGATTTGAATTAATATAATTATCTAAATGATTCAGCATTTCTTCTACAACATAAAAAATGTTTTCTTCCCCAAATTCTTTGAATAAACTTGACATACATTCATCATACACATCATATTTTGATGGGAACATATCTTTCAGCCCATGCAACTCTTTTACCAACACATTCATTATTTTCATTTAATCATATAAAATAAATCATTTATATGGTTTTGATTTATTAAAAAAAATATTAGAATTGTTGCCTACCTGAATATCTGCTCCATGTTATTGTACTCAAGATCCTCTATTTTTTCTTGACAACCTTTTTGGGTCCACTCGCTGCTGCAGTGGAAGATTGAGTTCTCTGTGGAACGTCGTCATCATCCGATGATTCAACATCAACTTCATTTGCCAATGACACTGAAGAAGATACAGAATGACTCCTCAACACCACGGGTTCTTCTTCTTTTTCACGATAGGCCCCAGAACTGGATCTCTCCTCTTCGTCAATACTGATGTGACACTTTCCCAACAATGACGGTTTTGGCTTGAGTACCGCTTGTGTCAATCTCCATGTGACACCAAAACTACCACCTGCAATCCAAACACCACCACATGTGATGAGAACGGTAACGTCCGAACCCTTTGTGATGATGTCTCTTGGATGTTTTTCATCCGAGGTTGGAAACAAAAGAGTTGTCTTTGTTGTATCATAAATCTCCAGATCCTTCCATTCACCATCGTAAAATGGAAGTTTCAAACGCATGGTTGGATTCTTGCTGAGATCTGGCTCGCCGGTTTCTTTGTTTTTTGTGTATGATAAAATCGGAGTGAATATTGCGTTCACCACATCAGCTGACATCGTTTTCCCAAACCATTCCTTTGAATGCGTGACTGCATCACTTTTGATTTTGTCTTCAAGACTTTTGATGTTTTTCAAAAATTCGGAAACAGGGGGCTTTGAGTATTCTGGTGATGGAAACTGAAGTGCCATGGTATATGACTGAATTGCTCCACTCTTTTTGTCAACATTCTCATTCAATCCCCATGTTAGCATCATGGGAGTTTGTAGAATAAGAGGGCCGTTGCTCTCAGCGTTCACGACGCCAATTGTTTTTCCGCCCGTTTTGCTGGTTTTCACCTTTGCAAAAGTCAGTTTGCTGACATCAAGATGGGATCCGTGAACAATACTTAACATTTTCGTTTGGTTGTTGTTGTTGTTGTTGTTGTTGTTGTTGTTGTTGTGCTGCCTAGCATTACTAAGGTTGTTTCTTTAAATCAATTTTTTTTTTAATTGACAAAAAAAAATAATAATTACAGGTTGATAGGTTATCTTGATGTCACATGAAGAATTCACATTGTAATAAAAAAATTGATTCATTTTTGAATACTTAGTAATTAATACTCATAGATCTTATACAGATAGACAATGTTCCTAGTTCGGTCTGAATCACATTACCAATCCGAATCACAAGACCACTTGTGCGGAGGAGACTGTGACTGTTTTACAAGCGATGAAGAAGAATGCAATGACGCCAAACAACAAGAACTTCCGCATGCAAGCGCATCACCCATGGTCTGCAACAAGTGTGCTAAAATCATATCTGCAGAACTTTGGGGGTTCTCTGTGTATTGCAGTGACTCGTCCAGTCCTGAAAATGAGACTATTCAGTGCGAGGACTGCATTGTGCTTTCTCCACAAACACGGACATTTTTGGCAAAAAAAAAAGTTGAGTACGAAGAAGAAATGGCAGCAGCGGCAGCGGCAGCAGTGGAACCTGAAGAATACTACGATTCCGAAGAATACGAAGAAAATTGTGGTTGGGGGAGCTACGGGGACTACGACCATGCAGAAGAATGCAGCTGAAACCATACAAAGAAAGGAACTAGGAACAGGAACAGGCTAGGAACAGGTAAGCAAGGTAAGTTTTTTTTTATTACACACAAAGTAATTTGGAATTTAAACCTCATGTGCATGCATTGTTTGCTTATTGTTGATTAAATCGTTTTCCACGATGGACAAACATATAGACAACGGAGTATACTTGAATGCCTTTGGAAAAATGCCGTGAATGCACAACGTAACCGAGGCGCACAACAATTTGGCCGCATTTTTTGTGGAACTTACCAAGTTTGTGAAATAACTGCGCAGGCGCTTGCATGCATAGTGATATCGCATATTCATGTGGTGGGTGCGCAACACGTCTTGATTTGTGTAAGGGAGTTGCATTGTTTTGAATGTAATCATAACATGTATTTATTTGTTTTTAAATGGAATACGAAATAACATTTAATAATTTGGATGAAGATTTTGAGTTTTTCTGGTGAAAAAATAAATTGATATATTTTATTAATAAAGCTGGTTAATAAAAAATAATTCATCATGAAATAATACATCTTGATGTCAATTCAAAAATATATGGTAATAAAAAAAATTGAATTCTTTTCAAATGCATACATATAACCATCAGACAGACAGACCATCATGACGACGTCAAGAAATTCATTCAACAACTGGAACGAATTTGCAATTCACTTCCGCCAAGAAAACAACCCCAAAACAGATGAAGACGACAAAAAAATCAAACGGTACAACACCAAATACGAGGACTCGGAAAATCTTGACTTGGAACCCAAATTGAAATCCAGAAAAACCCGTTCTCCTCCCCCTTCAAAACTACAGGTTTCATTCACAACCCCGCCGGTTTCATTCACAACCCCGCCCAAGGAAGCACCTGCAGAGCCGCCGTCTTGTCCAAACGCTCCACAGAAAGCAAAAACCAGAGCGCAACGCCGACAAGTTGATTCAGACCCGCCTGTTCAACAACTCTTTGTTGAACCCAAAAAGAAAAAAGAACGAAGGTCCGATTACTACGTGAAGCAAGACACAATCAAACAAAATCGGGGCGTATTTTCAAAAATGATGTTGACTGAATGAGCGAGCTAGCGCCCCGCCAGCTGATATAATATTATGTATTGCAAAGGTAAGCTGAAAAAATAACAATATATGTGTTGTAAATAACTAACAGACTTTTATACAGGTACCTTTTTTTTAGTTTTTGATGTTTCTATAAGGGAGTTATAATCTGCGAGAGAAATTACAACAAACTCATCTTTATCACTCTCATTATCATTATCATTATCATTGGTTTTGGAGTTGCTATTCACCAAATATAGAATTCCATCATATGTTCTACCGATACACCAGGTGGTTACCTTGAAAATTAAAGATACGGCGACTTCAGTGATGAAAAAAAACATTAATGTTGTGTTGGATAATATTATTTATTGTGAACATAATTTTTTTTTTTGAATTGATTCATTCAATGCATAAATAAATGTTAAAAGATATAAAAAAATGTATGTAAATAGTAAACAATAGAGAATAAAAAAAACAAGAGTGACATGACTGATTTGCCTGAAACAAATAACATTAAACGTATTCGTACTTCAAAACAGGTGCGTACCAAAATAAAAGAAACTGAAAAAAAACCAGCGTTAATGATACCAGGTTATTCAGACTATGAAAAGTTTGAAAAAATTGAATATAAGTTGAATGAATTGAGAGAAATATGCAAAGCGCATGCTTTAAAAAAGAGTGGAACAAAACAAGATGTGAAAATACGAATATATGATTACTTGAGACAATCTCATTATATAACAAAAATACAACGTGTAATGCGAAGAAAATTTTTGAAACTGCATATTCAAACAAGTGGTCCCGCATATAATAATAGAACTTTGTGTGTAAACGAAACCGATTTTTATAGTCTGGAGAAAATGACAGACATACCACGAAATCAATTTATAAGTTTCAAGGATGAGACCGGATTGATTTATGGTTTTGACATTCTCTCTCTTTACACGCATTACACAAATGAACTATGCAGTAATAATAATAGTTATGGTTTTTGTTTGCCGTCAAACCCATACAACCGTTTGAAATTTCCAGTGTGGTTGCAAGTTCAAATGCATAAAAAAATTCGTTTGACCGACATACTTGGAATTTCGTGCAAGATAGAAGAGGAAGAAGAAGAATCAATACTTTCAATATCGGATCAAGACGACCAGTTATTATTTTTGATATTTCAAGAAATGAATTTGCATGGACATTATGCGGACACAGCTTGGTTTAATGATTTAAATGTTACTCAAATGGTACGGTTTGTACGTGAACTTGCAGACATATGGAATTACAGGGCTCAATTATTGCCAACCATGAAAAATGAAATATGTCCACCCAACGGTGATCCGTTCAGAGTAATTGATACAAGAACACTGCATCCAGAATTAGTTCAATATGACTTGCTTAAACATCAAAGCATTGCATTGATAAACTTATTTGTAAGAAGTGGCACAAATCGTGACAATAGATCTTTGGGTACGTATTATGTTCTTTCTGCATTGACATTAGTAAGCGCAAGTGCAAGAATTGCAATGCCGTGGTTGTATGAGTCAGTAGCTCAATATGTTTAATTTTAGTTTATTACTTTTTTTTTTTTAACTGCACGTTTAAAATTATAGCCAGAACTGTTATTGTTGAAATTATTCCGATGGTTTCCCGCAAAGTGGTGGCTTCTCTCACTTTAAACGTGTTTATTTCGTTCAATTCTGGTTGTAATTGTTTGGCTAAATGAACAGCATTTACCACGCTGGATTCTATTGATGTGAAACTATAACTACTGTTGCCGTTTTGAACTCCACAATTGTATAAGTTTTCAAATGAAGTGGATTGATTTGGAATGTGTCCATGAACGGTTGTCATAAATGCATGATTAAATGGGATCCATTTTTTGTGGTGGTCATCATATTCATTCTGTGTTAAAAATTGATAATCAGGGGGTGGTAGATTTGGATAGACTGTTTGCAATTGACGGAATGCTTCATTCATTACATCATTTTTATCACTTATTTGATTGGCACTCGCGTTTAATTGATCTGATGGGGAATCGGGCATAGTGATTATGGAAGAAATAACTGTTTTGGACCTGTCATCATTAAAGTCCATGTAATCCGATAGAACAATGTGTCCGATTCCCCAAGATGTGCGCGGGTATCCCCAAATTTTAGGAATTGACATTTTTTTATTCCAATGAAAAATGATAGAAATGTATGGCAAATATTGTGTTTTTTTTTGAAATATCTCGAAGCTTGACCCAAACGGTTGTCCTAAAATTTCATGTTGATCCAAAATGTGTTGTATTTCTTGAGGAGGACAAGCCAAAACTACTTTGTTGCACTCATAAAACATTGGCAATTCGTTTGAATCTCTCACTTCAAGCCCATTAATTTTGGAATTTTCACAAATGAATCGGTCAATGTTTGCATTTTTCATAATTACTACACCTTTTTTTTGCAAATAATGTTCCCATTTATTGAATAGTCCTACATCGTTTGGGACACGCGGTTGATAAATGCCATATAAAAAATTTTGATTAATGATTTGAATGAAACTAAATAAGGTGTAGACATCAGCACTGCCACCATCTGTCAATCGTCCAATCCGATCCAAAAGATCAATTGCTGGTTTTGAAAAATGGTGAAACGAGAGATATTCCAATAAAGTTGTTTTTTTATGTGACTCATTTAATGTGATGAAACTCCAAAATAAAATTGCAATTTCTCTCGCTGATAACACGTTCAGTGCTTCCATCATCATGGTCATTGTGCTAAAATTGTATTTTACAAACGACTCGTGAAAGTGTATTCCAATTTCATTTAATAACTGTGAAAACATGAAAAAATTGTCAATGTATATACGAGGTCCATGTTCGGTCATCATACCATCATACACTCGCGTCACTCCATGACACCCACCCAAAAATGGTTTTTTTTCAAGCAATAATACTTTTGAGGCATCAGATGAGGACAATGCTTGAGCCAGAGCAAGACCGGTGGGTCCTCCTCCCACAATTATATAATCATAAGCGGGTGCATTATGCATTGTTGATAATAAGTAAATTTTTTTCAAATATAAATGATTGAGAGATTTAATTAAATTGAAAACGTTCACAATACAAGAAGAAAAACATATGCATTATTGATGTTTAAATAATTAACTGTTAAACCAACTTAAAAAGACCTCAATATGTAGGTTATAAAACATTACAATGGCTAAGACAAAAACCACGGCAAGTGCCACCCCCGCTGTTTCTTCATCCACTGAGGTGCAGAAAACCCCCAAAGAACCTAAAACCCCCAAACCAGTGAAGGAGGATACTCCAGTCACTGTTGTCGCTGCTGCTCCTGCAGCCGTTTCTGAATCTTCTCATGAAGATTCTCAACCCCAGAGTGGAATTTCCAGTCAATTTTCCTCTATTTCTAGCAAGTTGCAGCAGTTTATTTCGTTTGCGTCTTCACTTCGCGGCGAGTTGAGACTCCTAGAGCGTCAAGCAGTCAAAGAATTGCGAAGTGCTCAAAAGGCAAGCGCAAAGAAACGTCGCAAGGTTGGAAATCGTGCTCCGTCCGGTTTCGTGAAGCCAACTCCTATTTCAAAGGAGCTTGCAGAGTTTCTCGGAAAGAGTGATGGCCACGAAATGGCCCGCACTGAAGTTACTCGTGAGATCAATGCTTACATTCGTAACAACAACCTGCAAGACAAGGAGAATGGTCGTCGCATCAATCCTGATGCAAAGCTCAAGTCTCTTCTCAAGCTTAAGAAGGGAGAGGATTTGACATATTTCAATCTTCAGAGGTATATGTCTCCCCATTTTTCGGTTGCTGCAAAGGCCACTGCCACAGCTTAAACGGGAGTGATCTCTTGAATGCGCATGTGTAAATTATAAAAAAAATAAAAAAAATATCTTCAATTCAATTACTTGAAAAATTGAATTGAATTCATTGCTAATTATCTTCAAACGCGCTGAATATAAAATTTTCATAAAACATAATTTCACGCAATGCATCGGTGTCGCGAATTTTGGTTGATAGGGGAATACAAGGCAATTGAACTGTTAATGCTTCAAACATATTGCAAACATCGGTCATTTCATCATAATTGAACTTAATTTTGTATAAGTCAGTGTTATGATGCAACCATGTGTAAAAATCTGGTGCAAAAACTTCATTATTCAATTCTTGAACTTCTTTTTTTTTTTGGTATATTTTGAATAATTCAAAGGAGTTTTTCAGTGTAAGTTTCCCACATGTTTGATAGTCCGTTCCAGACATCACGCAAATTTGACGAAACTCCTTTATTGACATATTCAATTTCTCCAATATTTTGTTTGTTTCATACAAACTCATTGTTTGATCGTGCAGTTTGAAGTTTCTCAAAACACGCGTTGATCCATAGACAAACATGTCCATGTCGTCGGATACGCATGCATATGCTTTGTTTTTTATTACCATACGAGCACATATCACATCAGCCTCCCCCTTAGCAACAAAACAAGAAAACCCCATTGCAATAATGAGTTTTTTGACTCGGTCATAATCTTCATTTTTTACTTTGATAAACCGTTTTCTTAACGAGTTGAGTTTATTTTTGCATAATTCACTTTGATCTTGATCTTGATCGTTGCTCAACATTTCATTGTATTTGGTTTTAGCATTTTTTTTAATACACAACCGTTTATGAATTGTTTTTTGTTTTTCTTCAGGGGGTTTGCCGTCAAACACAAACAATGCTGAAATTGAATTTGTTTTGAACAACGACAGCATCAGGTATATGTTTTCCAACAGCGCATTATCAATCCTAAAACGGTGCACAAAAATGTTGGCATCAACCACCAATTTTTTTCCACTCATCTCTTTGAGAGTTACATTTCTTATGGATTCACAACAATGTTGTTTCATGTACTTATTCAAATTTTTGATTCCCATTCTAATTCAGTTAGATTGTTTTCACTTGTATGCGGCTTGATTTGTCCAAATCAATTTTTCATAAAATTCAAGGCGGCGTCATACGCATGCTTGATCCTAATACCGACATATTATCAACTGTTGTTTCAAATTTTGGACAGTTTTGTTTGCAATGATACAATAATTCCATAAATCCGTTCAAGTTTGAAGGGGTTACACGAAATTGCATCAATCTTTTATTATCTTTTGAAACCGGATTGTTAGTTTCACACCAAGTTATGAAATCACAAAACGAATTCAGTAGGGTGTATGTGATGAAATAATAGGCAAAAACATTTGTTTTTTCTAAATATTTGTTACGAACCAATTCAACATTGCGTGTTGTAGGGTTCATAATTTCTTCTGATGTGATGTCCATGTAGTTCAAAATCTTGCAGCATTGCATTTTAGAAAATTCCACATTTTCCTCCATTTTTTCCATGACACAGCCAATAAATATTGTTATTTTCATTTCTGATGGTTTGTCATTTTCCATCAAATAACAATCAAACATTCCATTCAAAATACGAGCCCAAATTTCACAATAACTTTCGTACAATTTGATCTCGTGTGAAATGGAGTACATTTTTTTAAGCATTTTTTGCATTGTTGCAGATTCTTCTTTTATTTCATTTTCAATGAAAGACAGTCCAAAGGCGTGAAACAATTCATGAATCAATACTTTGAACCATTCTTCTTTGCGATACACCACCAGCTCATTATTGAGAGAACAATGATTTGATAATCCACCATTCACGTGTTCCGCATTCAATTCTACGTCTTTTTTTAATGGGAAAGTTCTTTTGAATTCAGTCAAGTAAACATAAATAATAAGGTTAGATGAACACTTATTGTTTGCTGCCTGTTTAGACAACATTATCAATGCTGCACACACGCGTCTAGCAAATGTGTCCAACACCTTCATGTTCAACTGAATAACATTAAATTCAACAAAATAAAGGGTAACCGTGCAAGGGGTTTCACCTCTCAAAATATCAAATGTATATTTCGCAGAAGTACTTTGTTCATTTATAATGTGATCCATTATTTCATCTGGAAAATAACTCAATGATGCTGTAACACTTTTGCGAACTTCTTTCAACTCATTTGTCAACGGTGTTTTTTTTATTATACTTGAAGCAAGGGCAGTCTGGTTTGCTTCAACAAATGACACTTTAATTTCTTCATGTAACCGTGATAATATTTTTATTACTTTTTTTTTTGTATATAAATCAATGTCTATGTTCATTCTGCTCTTTATGATTTACAGTATACTGATTTTTTAAATATTTATACATAATCATAAAAAAATACATTTCAAATTTTTGAATTCACTTGCAGATTTTACATTGTTCTGCTAGGTACGTAATCTGATTCGTAATCATCAATTTGTGAATCGGTGTGATCATACGCCTGAACCTGACCAGTGTCACCCGAATCATATGACATAACTTTTGGTTCGGACACAATGGCAATGTCTTCCTCATTGAATTGGGTGCACTGAGTGTCGCCTGACACACATCGGTCAAGTGCATGAGAACACACCCTGTAAACAACCGGTGTGTCGCATGAATCATGCTGTATGGAATGCACGGTGTCAAGGCCAATCTTGTTCGCATTTTTTTTTGTAGTTGGATCCGACCCAATGAATAAAACCGAATGCGTTGGAAATTCACTCTTGTGCGTGTTTATTATCTCGCGTATCTCATCTCCGCTGTATTTTCGCGAGTCGTTGTTGTCTCCATCCGTGAAGATATACATTGTTGCACTTATGCTTCCGGATTTTTCTCTCATGTGGCTCATTCCAATTCCAATTGCATCCCACAACGCAGTCATCCCTTCACATGAAAACGTTGTTTTTTTTGTTTCATGCACCGGGATTACTTCACCAACCACAATGTTGTCATGCGATGAAAACGTAATCAGACATACATTTGCCTTGTATTCACATGGTTCTTCGTATCGTTTTCTTAAACTGCTTACAATTTCATCAATTCCATTTGAAACAGCGTATTTGTTGCATTCCATTGATGTGCTTATATCCTGAATGATGTAAACATTCATGTCTTTGACCGCCTTTTTTTCAGGTTGAGATGTCAAAACATCATTGGTTGGAGGCGGAGGCGTAAACATGCCATCGGCAGTTGCCATTGCCGGTGAACATTGAAAAGCAGAACTCATTGTAATGGGTGTGTTTAACTGTAACTTGTATTGAATTGTTACAATTCACACACGATTCAATTTTTTTTTTTATTTTTACTCATTCATCAATCGTTGTCTAATACGCATTAATTCATTGGAAACGCGCGGCGGTTTGCTTCTAATGTATTGAACCAATTTTGCATTTTTGGTATTCAACAACATTGTTTTCAAATATGAATTTTGACTAAATTTTGCATATTGAGCATCTTCTAGTTCCTTTTCTTCTCTTGCATAAAAATCAGAATCAACACGAGGAGATTTTACATTTGAGGCCAAAGATTTTGAGAGATCGGAACCAGAATCCAGGGAATATTTCAAATAATGATCATGATTTTCTTTTTTGAAGCGACATCCTTGGATGTAATGTTCCAAGGTTCGCCATTTGTGACCATCCATGGTGAACAATGCTTGCGTTTCATTCCCAACCGGTTCCCATAAATTGGACAACATCTTTCTCCACTGCGGAGAGTTTTTAGCAAGTTCCGAAAATTTGGAAATTATTTTTGAATCAATTTTCTCACCAGAACCCATTCCGGGCAAGGGTTTATCCATGCTTTTATCATAAAATTGAAAAACAATGGTGTCATCATACAACGGATTTGCGGTTGATACTTGAATGTCCACTTGACTTTCACTTGAATCCGAATCCACTTCTTTGATTCCAAATTCTTCTTCACGAAATTTCACAAATTGCGGAATCAAACTGTAAATTCCAGCATTTAGTTCCATGCATTTTTCAACCACCAGCAATTTTATATCATATGGAATTTCTTTGAATGTAAATAATGATTGATCTTTGTATGTAACAAGTATGTAATGCCCACCCGTGTGGTCAAACATTATGTAATATGTAGGCTCAAACTTTTTGCCATGCGACTCATGCACAAAGTCACCACATTGCAAAACGTTTGCAAAATCTTTAGCAAGAAATCGTTCGGACGAAAGAATTATGAATTTTGTTTTCAACAACACCTCCAATTGGGAAATGGCCCAAGAATCTGCCCAATAACGCGAAGATTTTACAAATTTTTGAAAATCATCCAAACTGGTTATATCTTTCATGAAATGAAAATGTTCCATTAAATTTGCATTCAATGATATTTCCGATTTCAATTCTTGAAATTTTTCTGCATTCTTTTTTGATTCATGTATTATGCTAGCTTGTTCTTTTTTAGAAGCATGTTCAAACCTGGTTTTCAATGCCGAATTTGCGACAGCCAGTTTTTTCATTTCAATCTTATTTGATGTTATTAGATCAGCGTACATGTTGTAATTCTCTTTATACGTTTGAAACACCGATGGTGTTGCGCTTGCTGCTAGCATGTCTCTCAGTTCTTGCACTTCAATGGCCTTCCCTATACTGCTGTATGCATCCCGAATCACCGCAAAAAAACAATCCCCTGCTCCTTCATTATCAACCAAATCAAAATTCGGATTTTTCATATGTGTTTGTATCCAAGGTTCATCCTTTTTTTTTATATATTTAGAACGTTCCAATTTTGAGAGGTCTTTCGTTTGTGCTGGCACCGAAAATTCTTTCATTTTAGAACGTAACTCTTCGTTACTTTTTTCTTCTTGTTCTTGGTTTTGGTCTTGGGTTTGTTTTTGGGTTTGTTCTTGGTTTTGTTCTTGTTCTTGGTTTTGTTCTTGTTCTTGGTTTTGGTCTTGGTCTTTAATTTCACTGACAACCACAATTTCATCTGGGGCATTTTCTGCAACCTCTTTTTGTTTTGTTTTTTTTCCTTTCATGTCTTTTTCTAACATTTCAGCGGTCACAAACGAATAAATTAATGGAACCGTTATTTTGTCAAGATCAACTTCTTCATTTTCGTCCAAAATTTCATTTAATTTACTTGCCAATATTTCAAACACACCGATTTGTTTTACAACTTGTTCGTCGCTATTTATTAAATAAATTGGATAGTATATCAAATCCGGTTTATCCGTCTTTCCCCTGCCAATTGCAATCAAAATTTCTATTCCTAAAAGATCAGTCTGATACATGGTTGTTTCATTGTTGATATCTTCAATCTCTAGAGTTTTATACTCATGGTAATTAACATGTGGATGCAGTTTTGAACGAACCATTTACCAATTATATTAATTAACCCCTTATGTTTATGTTTATGTTTATGTATATATAAAAAATATTAATTTAATTTTTATATATCAATAATTTATAAAATAAATATTATGAAGAAGTGTAATGCATGCAGTGATGATGACAAGACGGGGCAATCCCAAAACATTTTGATTGGAATCGCAATTGGAATCGGATTGTTGTATTTTGGATTGAAAAAAAAAAAGTAACCAGGATGCGCTAACCAACTACCCCAGACTTTCAATAAATAGTTTAATGCGAACAAATATGGTTTTCATGTATTTGCTCACAAGTGTGTCAACCATTGTGGGAATGTAAATTTTATCATCGCTTGACAAGAGCATTTTAAAATTATAATAAAATTGGATGGAGTGATCATCTGAAGAGACATTGATCAAAATAGAAGAATTATCAGAGTCAATTTGAGTTGCATTTTTTGGAATAAACTGCTTCAATAAAGACGTTTCTTTGTTTGCATTTGATGATTCTATTTTTATCAAATTCTTTTTTTCACTTTCCAACAAGTGTGGCATGCATGCAACAACATGCGTGTATCTTTCCCCTAACCCAGGGAGCGTTTTGAAAATAAATAAAATTTCAGCTACTGATGGATTGTTTGAGTCAGGAAATATTATCTTATATGATTCAAAAACGTCTTTGTTGAGTTCAAACATCATTTTATACAAATCAAAATTTAATATGCCACGAATGTTGATCTTGTTGTTCACAGCTTTGAACTCTATCAAATACATGTGGTTTTTCTTACAACGACTTAAATATACATCATCTTTGTAACAAGATAAAACGTACGTGTCCGTCATTATGTTCTATAAATATATTTGTTGAATTTATTTATATTGATATTCGTTCAAACATCTAAAGCCAAACTGATGGTGTTTTTGTCCGATTTTTGCCGTCGCTTGCTTTTGAGAGGCAAATTATCATTTTGTAAATCCTTCAACTCTGATATGCTTATTGTACTGCTTTTATCTTCAAGAGTTGTTACTGATTCGGTTGAAACTGGCGGGTTGACCGGTTTTGTTTTCAACCCAGACAAAATATTTGATATGTCGGTGGGGCCACGCATGTCTGGACGTTTTGAAACAGTTATGGGTTGTTGTTGTTGTTGTTGAGACCCACGGGCAGCATTCAAATCTGGTCTTGACGGAGGAGGGGCGGTGTTGTTTCCTGGACGAAACGGGGTTCCTTGTTCAGACATTGAATCTCTCACGCTGGTGGGTATAGGTGGTGGGGGTTGTCTCTGATTTGGAATGTACGGAGGTTCTTGTCTGGAAGGTTGTGGTTGTTGTGACGGCCCCCTAGCACCACCACCACCCATCAAATCGGTCATCAAATTGCCAAACCCAGGACGATTTTGTGACATGGAATTAACTGCCGCCGCAGTAAATTGCTGCATCAATTCAGGGTTTTGTCTCATTATGTCATCCATTCCTGGCATAGATGACTTGAACATGGTGTTTGTCATGTGCAACATTATTGCACTTCCTCCAAGTTGGAACAGCAGTTTGAGTTCGGGAGCCATCTTTGCCTTGGACTTGTATTTGTCATGCAGCTCCGAAAAAATGTCATCGTAATCATCCAAGTTCTCATTCACTTGGTCAGACCAACCATCCAATTTCAAGTCAAATGGATCAAACTTGTTATTCAAATATTCAATCCCCGTAATTAACGACAACAGCATTTTCCCTTGAAATTTTATACTGTTGTTTCGTTCACGGTTTTCTAACTGTGTTTCATACTCACCTTTCATTTCAGCAAATGATGACTCCATAGAATATTTTTTAGAAAGGTTCACCCCTTTTGACTCTAACTCTTCCAATTTACGAAGATACTTGAATTTTTCACGAAGCAGTTCTTCTTTTGACATTTGGGGAGTTTCAAATGTGGTGTCCGGATTCAACGGAACATTGTTGAATTTACCATATCCGTCCCACGTTTGGGTGTCTTCTTTCATTGATGCGGTTGAACTTCCTAAATTTGAGTCAATGTGTGGGTTTGTAATGGGCGTATCATCCTTCAACGGAAAATGTGAAGAAGTGTTGTTTAAAAAAATGGACTTGTTTGTTTGTGGTGCCGCCGAATTATCAGTCAAATCATTCAACTCTTGTTCTAATGCTGCCAAATCCCCTATGTTGATGTCTGTATCATTGTTCTTAGCTCCGTTTTTTACTTTTTCATTCATCAACAATTCAAGACCACCCCCAAAGTTGCTTGACTTAGTTTTTATACTCTGTAAATCCGAAATTTCTATCAATTCTTCCATTTGGAATTTATGTTTTATGTTTTGTATATTCTTATGTTTAATTTATATCTTTTAAGTTCAAATCATACGCAATATATTCATTTTTTTGTACAAACCCACCATAACCCTTGCAAAAAACAATCCGATAAATCGTCCTTTTTTTTATGTGGTTCAAACATTGTTCTTGTAACCATGTCATCCTTTATTAATTCTTTTGTTATCTCAACTCCTCTTTTTTTGCGATTGGAATAATTATTTTCTTGAGATTCGCCTTCGCAAAATAGTTTCAACTTATTTGTGGCAGACACAAAATAAATGTTTGGTACTCCTTTCATTATGAAGTATTGCGTTATCATTCCTTGTAATGTTTTCATCCGGGTTGCAAGTGTACTCAACTGGTTTTCAATTACCACCGCATTCACCTGTTCAAATTGAGGAATCGCATCAAATTGTTTTTGCATGTTTCTTCCAATTGTTATCAAATCAATTGTGCAGGCCGAAACCTCCTTCGGTTTTGAAGCCACCGGCTCTAAATACTCAGTTTCAATCGCCACCTTCAAGTAGTCCAACAGCTTCAGTTTGCTTTTTTGACTATTTTCAGGAACCACTAATGAGAGATTATCGCATGCATACTTTTTCAGTTCATCCAATGACAATTTATTCAATGCTTTTGACGACAAATTCATTGGCATTTTGTATTCGGATGATTGTGAATGCTTGTTGCAATAATACTTTGGAACCTGTTCCACCGTTTTTGTGTATTTCGCCATAAATTTGCAACCTTCTGCCGAACATTTTGGAATACTGTAGGGTTCTTCCAACTCGGTTGTTTTACACAAATTTAAAGTATCCCATTTTACGATTTTCAGAGTTTTCATTGCACTTTTTGGAGTCAAGGCTTCTGCTCCTTGCGGCAAATGAAGCAAACAATACGCCAAATTTTTAATTCCAACATCAACGCTCAAAATATTCATGCTTGTTGAACACATATATAAACATGTGTTTAATACATATTTAAATTATTTTGCAGACGGGTACCCTCGCAACAAAAGTTCATCTTGTGTGATTAAGGGTGCTATCATTCGCGCCTGCAGGTCTTGTCTGCTCAAATAATAATTTTTAAGATCACTCGTTTCGTACCCAAACGGTTGACTAGAATCTAACATTCTTGGAAACACATATGGCACATTCTGTTGCATTGAATCACTCATGTTCAAATTGCAATTGCCGCATTGATTATGGGATTCAAACTTGTTTGAAGTCATGATTTCCACACCGTGTTTAATTAAATATTCACGGTATGCGTGATTTGACGTGACGCCCGCTTGTTCCTTAATTCGTTGATTCAACGCGGCTCCTTGATTCCAGTTTGTGTAATTTCTTCCGTCCATCATTATTGCTGGATAATCAAAATGAATGGGATTTGACCCCCCATTATTATAACATGTTGCCCAACTCATGTTTGTTTGTTTTATAATTATATTATTTATTTTTTAATGGTTATGTAGAACTTGCACAAGATCTTTTTTTTTCATTTTATCACTTATTGTTATCCCTTTATCCTTTATTAATTTCCTTAAATCCGCGACCGACATATTTTCATACTCCGTGGAAGAATTGGAAGAATAACATATCTCCATTTTCAATTTACTCTCTTCATTTTCTTTCTCTTCATTTTCTTTCTCTTCATTTTCTTTCTCTTCATTATCCGTCTCTTCATCTGTTTGATTTTTGTGTACGGTCACCGGTTCGGTTGGTAATTCTTCCACCTCTTCAACTATGTGTATTATTTTTGTCTCATTCTCTTCTGGTGTGACTTCTTTTTTTATGTCATTTCCGTTTGATCCACTTTCTGAAGCGGTGTCTGAAGTGTCTTCTCTCGTGGTGTCTTCTGAACTTTCTGAAGTAGTGTCGGAACTTTCTGAATCTGTGTCTGAACTTTCTGAACCAGTGTCTTCTTCAGACTCTTCATCCGAACTTATTTCTATCAATCCTTCCACGTTATTACAAGCTTTCTTTACATAAACCTCAGGGTCATTTTTTGATTCGTACAAAAACTGGAATGCAATCACCTTTTGCATAATGCGTGCTTGTTCCATTTGTGATTGTTCAATAATTGATAATCGTTTTTTAACGTAATAGAACATCCCATACGAAATAACTAAACACAATGCTAAACTAAAAAACATAGATGTTGCAAAAGAAAAGAGAGACATGATTTTGAATATTATAATTATTCAATAAATAAAATATAAGGTAATTAACGCATCAGTGATCGCAATCAAATGGTTTTCAAAATTTTACAAGTGGTTTCTATTATGGATGAGGGATAGTTCAAATCACATAAAACCTTTATGCCCCCTTTTATTAATGAAATTCCTTCACACAGTTTATATAAATACTTCAGAGTGTAATTACCCTGGTCTTCAACTGCCATATGCAAATTCAAGATGTCTGAGTTTGATTCCAAGTGAAACAAATTACAAAGTTGAATGTAATGAGTTGTCAACATAAAGTCAACATTTTTGTTTTTAGTCAAATGATTAATGTAACCATACGCGCTTGCAATCGCTTCATATGGATTTGTTCCCGAATACAATTCATCAAATATGCAAAAATGGCGTCCAGATGTTGACAGCGTGTCCAATATTTCTTTGCACCTTCTAGATTCGGCTTGAAACAAACTGTCCCGTCCAGAAGTGTCGGGTATGTTCAAATAACTGTGAAAACTAGTGTAAGGCATGATTCGGGTTGATTTGTCATAAAACCCGTACCCCAATTGCTGTGAAAATATTAAATTCAACATTGTCATTTTAAGAATGGTTGTTTTTCCAGATGCGTTTGGACCGGTAATGATGAGACGTTTGTTCAACCGTACGGTGTTTCGTACGGGATACAACGAATCTGCCAATTCGGTTGCAACATAATATCCATTTACAATTTCTGAAAAGTCTTTTGATTTTTTTGATTTTTCTGATTTTTTTGACTTTTTATTTGGAATTGGACTGCTAATGAATTTGCACGGCGACACGGCTCCGTTCTTCACCAATACTCCAAACTGTTCAATGTGTTGCACAAATGCGTTGAAGCCAAAACTGTACTGCATACATTCTGCAAATTTTGAGTCTTCAAATATCACGTAATATTGTTGCAACACATACCCGATTTGAACACATTTTGATGCATTCAGTTTAAAAGGTGTAACTTCATCAAAACATTTCATGTATCTTTCTAATTGTTTGCAATTTTCTTCAACTTCGGTTGCAAATGGGGAAAACGTGTTTCCAGCCATACGCGCACCTTGTACAACCGCCTGCATTTTTTTTGTAGTGGCATTCACATATTTCAATATGGAGTTGATGTCATCATGCATGACAAACATGTTGCGGTAAAAACGATGACATGAAACCACGTTTTGATACATCTGGACGAAATAAAATATCACAGATATAATCATGTATATTCGCTTGTCCCACCCCACCGAACTTACGTCAAACAGCAATTTTCCAATTGCATGTTGAGAGATCAATCCCCTGATTATTTTGAAATAAGAACCCAATGTTATGGGAACCCCTTGTACCTTCAATATAAAAAATGGAAATATCATCATGATTACTGGCATTAAAAATGATATCACCGGTGAAAATATGTTGTAAACACTGAAACATTGCAGAAATGTGGATGACCGATTCAATCCGTTCAAGGGCGCATAATCAATGTAATTGAACTTATCGCGGAAAGACGCATCTGTTTTTATGCGACTCCAAATTGACTCTACGTGATCATGATCCGATTTATTTGTAGTTGTAGTATCATCTTCCTTTTCCTTTTCTTGAGCATAAGTCATGTGTTTTATAAACCGCTGCATATCTTGCAAATGTTCCACATCTGTTGTATATTTTTTTGCCCACATCTTCAAATGACGTTTTGAAAAACTAGTTGTCGGTTGAAACACGTGAACATACATGGGAGTTGTGTCTGGTTCGTCCGTGTTCACTTTTTTTGTTGACTCAATCAACTCTAAATCCGATAAAACACTTGCTTCAAAACAATGAACCGCGGTTTCGGGTAAATACTCCATTGGCAACTTGAACGTGCTGTCTAAGTGCTTTACATTTTCATTTGAAACACCTTGTATCATATTTGTTTTTGAACAACTATAATATTTTTATAAGATAATGCAGTCAATTTATACGAATTATTTTGTTAAAGTTCCATTATTTTGCTCATGCTTTTTTGAAAAATGTAAAACACAGTGCCAAACAACACGCTTGTCACAACCAACCCGCTTAAACTCGGATTTCCATCTGAATTGTACAAACTTGATGGAAAATAACGATTCATGTAACGTTTTACCCCTGGCAATTGAAATGCAAAGTAAAGAATTGACAACATCAATGGGGACTGCACCTCTTCATAAAAACTTTCTAAACTTTCTGCACGGTTGGAGGCGCGTGTGTTTTGTTGCATTACTCGGGCAAGAGTTGCGTTTGTTTCGTGATCATCAATGTAATTTACATTTTTTGTTTCACGTGGCACATAATTTGCCGTAACTTGTTGATCCTGTGTTATACGGTGGGTATCTCTTGGAATGTCTCGCGATGGAAGCATTGTCATGCCGTTCATGCTGGCTCGTTGCATTCCATTGATTAACTCGCTCATAACCTGTTGAGAAGGGGGTTTTTCCGGTTGTGGCTCAGGGTTTGACGGTTGCATTTCAACATTTTGAACCACAGATCTTTGATTCTGATTCTGAACTGCCGGCAAATCATCTATGTTAGTTGTGTCACTCATTTTTACTTATTCTATATATTCATGTTTGCCCATCATTACGCAAAACAAAATCCCTAAATATTTTTATTTTTATTTTTTATCAAACCACCGGCTAGTTACCACGTGGAATTTTAACGTTCAACACCGTCTGAATCTTGTTGATGTGACTCGCGTTGTACACACACGTCCCGCGTTCAATGTCTGAAATGATAGAAACATCCATGTTGCATTTTTGAGCCAGCTCTTTTTGTGTTATTTTTTTTTCACACCGTGAATCACGAACCGCATCAGAAGTGATCTTAGCAATGTACTTTGTTTTTTTTGTTTCACCATCAGTTGCTTTTGTTATTGCAGCAACAACCGCAGATGCAGAACCCTGCGTTGCGCTTGAAATTGATTCCGGCCTTGATTCAGATGCGGATGTCCATTTTTTTTTGTTCAAGGTTACGGTGGTCCAGTCCTGACACTCTGGCACTTGAGGCTCCTGTGTGTTGTATCTGTTTTTTGACATTATTTTGTATGTATGTCATATTCTCTTTTCATATTTTTATATGGGTTTTGTTATTCACTTATTCATTAATTCATTATTCATAACCTAACCGGAATCCGCTCATCATGACATTTTGAATTAATAATTTCATATTCAAAACAGTTCCCGTCATATTTGTATACAACATTTTTTATATCTTTCATATTTGGACCTTTGAAATCAAAACAGTTCTCACTGTTACATGACTTACGAAACAAACTCGCCAATCCCAAGCCAATCAAAATTCCAAACATGATTCGGCTGGCTGGTGCATGAATAAATTGTTGTAGTTGCATTATATGTTTAAATATATTTTTTTTTTAAGTTGAATTGGTATCACTTTCAAATTATTGTCATCTTTTGGACATTGTTTAAAGTTTTGATTAAACATAAAACAATTGTGAGCTTTGTCCACAAAATTGAATTGGGATTCATTGTCTTGTGTTGAATAAACCGTAACCACCTTCTTTTTTGGATATGACAAATATATGTACAACATTCCAAAGAAAAAACTTATAAAAAACGCACTCCAAGATATCATATCAATATCAATGTATATTAATCATTCGGATTATAATTTTTTATTGGAATGTTGTTTTCAATTATCAAATCAATTAAGTCTTCTTTTTCTATTTCTGGGTCATCCAAGTTTGAAACCTCGTACACATTTCCAGTCAATCTCTCTTGATCCTTTGTCCAATTGTAAATGTATGCCGCTAAATTCTTCTTTTTCTTCAATAACAATTTTTTTCTTAATTCCGCAGTACGAGCCTCTGCTGTTGCACTTGGAACTTCCATTTCAAATTCAAGCTGTTCCAGCGTGTACTTCTTTTGAACCAGATGGTGACTGCTATCCTCTTTTTCCATGGCACAGTACACATATTTCTTTTCCATAAGTTGTTTATTCAAATTCACTATTACGTCCAAGTAGTGGGAAACTCCATCTACAACGTGTGATACCGAAGATGATGATTCCGTTCTGCTTTGCATTATTCCTTTCAAAGTCTGAACCGCTTCATGAAATTGTCTTGTCAAGTTGTCCACTTCTTCGTTACGAGTTGAATTACAAACCACGTCTAAATACTTTTCACGAAAATCTCTATGTATTTCAAGCGCTTGATCCAATGCTTCACGCTCTTCCTTAAACTCATTCACCGCGTCTTCTTCTGTTATGTAATTGAACAACACATTCAATTTGGTTTTGATGATTTGTTCTTTCAACAAATTCACTACCAAGAGAGATTTATTTGACAATTCTTCCAAATTCATAAATTTACCCTTAACAATTTCTATGTTCAATAAACACGGTTCTGATTTATTACCACACTTTGCCGAAAGAACACCGCCCACATTTGTAAAAATCGTTCCTCCTGTTTGACCACATGATACACATTTGCGGTTTCTCTTAATCCGCATTATTTTTTTTTGTTTTTCTTGCGCATTCAGCGTCTCCATGTTTTTTATTGCAGCCTTTTCTTGTTGATATTTATCTTCATATTTCCTTTTATATGAGTAATACTTGTTCAACTCTTCAATGTAAGCTTCTCTATCCACTGTTGTGGTTGGGGGACTCGTTTGCGACATTTCAAAATGTTGTAACTGTTTTATATTCAATTATATGTTGCATACATTTTTTTACTCCCACAAAATCACAAATATATTTTTCTATTTTTTATCAATTCAACTTCTGGAACTTCCCATTTAGGAAGACCTGTTATAAAGTTTCCACGGGAAATCGCATGATTCGCAGCATTTACCATTTTCAATTTTGTCAGTATGTATTCTTGTTGTTTTTTGTGCAATTGGATCATATCTTCTTCAGTCGGTTTGGTTTTGTATTTGTAATAAAGAAATGTAACAACCAACACCATAAACACCATAAACATCCCCAAATTAAACATTGCATTGTTGTATTCTTCTCTCAACTTGTTGCATTGTTTCAACATACATCCAAAAAAATATTTCACCCCTGGTTCCACTAAAACTGGACCTCCATGTGTTGAATTCATAATACAATTTAATAAAGTGTGCTATTAATTTTTCAAAATAATTTATACACAATGTTTATACTATTCTTCTGTAAATGTCTGAACCTGCCGTTGCAAGCACCGATTTAACCTTCAATTTATCTATCTATGCATTGTCTTCATTTGTTTACTTGTTTCTGATTTATCAATTCCCAAACAACCTTCTACTAAAAATCATATTTATTCTTGTTATGCTTGTGGTCAATGTATTTTTGGCATGGTTTCTTGTGAAAAACTTGTGCAAAAATAAAAATCGCATGTACAACTTCGGAACAATGTTTGTAAAAGCTGCTTTAATTTGGTTGGTCACATTTGTCCCTCTTTTTTGGTTGCTTGAAAACATGTATACTTGGTTAGAACCATTCGGAAACACATTTGGATACTTGGTCATGCGATTAGCGGGCGTAAACGCCTTTATTGATAACATTTTGATTAACAGAGACCCCAACAACAGTCGCATAAGTAAATACATAAACTATATTCGTAGCGATCCTTGGGGATTTTTTAGCATGCTCACCACCAACTCAAATGCTGATCCAGATATACTTAATGCAGACGCTGCATTTGATGATCTGAGACAGAATAACAAATTGAAACCAGGCATGGATACTCCCGAAAATAAAACTAAGTTTATTAACTTTGTTAGAATCAAAGAAACTGTTGCCAAATTTATCTTCTATATATTAACCTTGGTTTTAATGACCGACATAACCTCCATTCTTGTCGCCGATGGAGTCCCTTGTATGACTAACAGTGAAATATCTATTGATAATGATGATGATGCTGAAAACCAAAGCAGTAACGACTTTTTCAATAAACCCGAAACTGTTTACAAATCAACTGAATAAAATAAAATAAAATAAAACAAAACAAATACTTCACATAAACATTCTTGGGGTGGACATATAGAATATCGCCAAATATGATAATATCGCAATTATTATGGAAACTAACCATGCCGGGACAACCGTTTTTTTCATGTATCCGATTCCAAATTCACGCAAACTACCATCAAGGTTGTAAATAAATTTCGGTTTGATCCATTGCACAATTCCAAACACCAACAAAAACAATAATATGGAAAACGTTGTCAGGTTACGTTTTATTAAGAGCTGATTCAATAATTGCATTCCTCTGCATATATTACTATATTTTATTTTTGTATTTGAAACTACCAATCATTTCAAATAGAAATTTATTGCTATTACCATTACCATTACCATTACCATTACCATTACCATTACCATTTTAGACGGCGGTGCCTTTTTTCAAATTGTGTAACGAAACCCATTCATTTTCCAATGTTTGATATTGAAAATTAGGGTCTGACCAAACATTTATCAAGGTGGACTTTGTTGGCAATAGTTCATTGCAGTGCACCCTTGAAAATTGACGCAATGTTTCAAATGCCACGCCATCATCCCGAATAATCCGATTCGTGGTGGCATCATACACCGCTAACCATTCGTCTGACACATTCTCATTTTCACTTGGTATCAAGTGTCTTAACTTCATTCCATTTCTCAAATGCATCAGCTGCTTTTGTTTTCCGAGACCAACTCCTTTGATGCTTGAATTGCCACTACTTACGCTTTCCTCATCATTGTCGTCAGGAACATCCATCACCATCAAGCCTTTCACCTCTTCCTGCAAGCCTTTCACCTCTTCCTGCAAGCCCTTCACCTCTTCCTGCAAGCCCTTCACCTCTTCCTGCAAGCCCTTCACCTCTTCCTGCAAGCCCTTCACCTTTGTCGCGGCGGTTGTTTCTTTCACATACACCACCCCGTGGTACCAAATACACTCTTTGGAATCAAACACACTTGATGTTGGTGTCGGACACCCAAACATGTTACCCCACAGTGCAAAGGGTTTTTTTGAAACCACCCGCATTTTTTGTATACCTTTAAGATGTTTTATAAACGACGGCATGATTCTTTTTTTAAATAGAATTACTCCGCTTCATTTCTTTAATATCTCTTTTTTGCAAAATCCTTAACTATTTTTACATCTGTTTGGAAGACAAATAAGTTTAAAGTCAACATTATTAATATTTATAACAAACAAACATAGACCCATGCAACCGCCCTTTGAATTAACGTATTGCAAATGCAAAAATTCACCTGGATTGTTCAAAACTTTAGAAGAAACACAACCGGGATTAAAGAACATGCAAAATTATATGCCATTTTACAACCGCTTTTTTTTGTTGTCTGACTCCAATCATAACTCAGTCCGCTTGAACAATAAAAACTTTATTTATTCCATTTCAAAGGTTATCAACAAACACCAAGTTATGGCTTCATTTGAATGTCATTCTGATTCTAAAAATACACACCGATTCAAATCAACCGCCTTTATCAAGTACTCACCCCTTATTGATCCTATCAAATACATCTCCGGTAAATACGACATGCAAGCATCCGATTTACTTAAACTACCCACATTCGGTCTTGAACCCACCTCCATTCATCAAAAAAAAATAAATCAAATCAACAATTCATCTTATGTGGACTCTTTTTTCACATATTTGTCCAGTCAACTCTTGCACACGCACGGGTTTGTTCATGGACTTGATTTTTATGGCTCATACTTAGCAAATCAAAAAGAATTCACTGTCAATATTTATGATGAAATTGACTTTTTGAACGGCTGCGACTTTTTTTTAAAAAACAAAGATATATTGTTCAAGGTTGACAATTTACCATATGCTTCATCTGTGAATTCGGCTTCAAATAAACCCCCGTTGCAATTATCCAATCACAATGAAGTCATCCCCTTTGATACAGAACCAGACCTTTCACATTCTTTCAATTCGGTTTTTCATGATCCAGTTGACCACCATTCGTACACTGTAACCCTTGAACCCCTTGATGAATTCAATCCATTTACTCAAGAAACCGTTCACATTCATTCTAACAACAAGAACGATACTGATGACTCAGATTCTTGTTCCTCCCGCTCATCTTCATCTTCAAACGAACCAAACGAACCAAACGAACCAAATGAACGTACACCATATTACCATGAGGTTTGCAACCAAGATTACGATTCAAACGAGAGCGATCGCTCCGATGATGATGGCAGCACCACCAGCAGCAGCGCCATCCATGACGAAATTCATAATGCACACATTTTCAACTTTCCTGTTAACACAATCATTATGGAAAAATGTGACAACACGCTTGACACTTTAATGTACGGTAAAAATGAACTCACTGAAAATGAATGGGCATCCATTTTAATGCAAATCATTTTCATTCTCATTACATACCAACACATCTTCTCGTTTACACACAATGATCTGCACACCAACAATGTCATGTTTATCAAAACCGACAAAAAATATTTGTATTACCACCACGGTGGAACCTATTACCGTGTTCCAACCCATGGACGCATCATAAAAATTATTGATTTTGGACGAGCCATATACAAATTCAAAGGGCAAACCATCGTAAGTGACAGCTTTGACCGAAACGGAGATGCCGCCACACAGTATAATTGCGACCCTTATTTGAATCAAAAAAAACCACGTTTAGATCCAAACCCTAGTTTTGATTTGTGTCGTTTGGCATGCTCCCTCTTTGACTATTTTATTGATGACATTCGTGATGAATCAAATTATAACACCACTCTCAAAAACAATTCTGTCGCATCTCTCATTGTTGACTGGTTGAAAGATGACAAAGGACGAAATGTTCTATACAAAAAAAATGGCGTTGAAAGATATCCCGAATTTAAACTCTACAAAATGATTGCACGCACCGTTCACAACGCAATCCCTCACAAACAACTTAAGCACCCTCTTTTCTCACAGTTCGTAATTCAACAAAAATTTATCAATGGAAAACCACCCGTCATGAATATTGATTCATTTCCTATTTATCATTGATTCGGCTCCCATTGTAATGCAATAATGCAAATTGATTTTGATTATACTTTGACTTCAATCAAAATCATTTTTATAAAAAATATTTGAACTAGCGTTCTTTTTCTTCTTTTTCTTCTTTTTCTTCTTTTTCTTCTTTTTCTTCTTTTTCTTCTTTTTCTTCTTTTTTATTGTGGTGTTTGTTTTTTTGACGTCGGGTCCTATTCCCCCCTCTATACCCTTGATACAGCTGCTGGTCGCCAATCTTGCGC
>Ga0194133_10000917_pt1 | contig 55706 bp, 59 predicted proteins | sample TA2KigOf40mmetaG_FD_155448 | JGI IMG/M metagenome (GOLD analysis project Ga0194133, IMG submission 155448) | Freshwater microbial communities from Lake Tanganyika, Tanzania - TA2015055 Kigoma Offshore 40m | ecosystem: Environmental > Aquatic > Freshwater > Lake | place: Tanzania: Lake...
AGGCTGAGAGCGCGTTCTCGCGCGCCAATGCGGTGTACGACACCACCATCGGCTGGCGCTTTGTCAACAAGCTCATGAAGGAAAAGTACGGCGTTGATTCGATGCCTGAGACTGCAGAGAATGTGGCCGTCGATTTCAAGATCGAACGCGAGGCCCAGGACCGCATGGCTCTGGCCAGCCAGATGAAGGCGGTCGCTGCGCAGAAGGCCGGCCACCTGGCGCGTGAAATCACGCCGGTGACCATCCCGCAGAAGAAGGGCGACGCGATCGTCGTGGACAAAGACGAACACCCGCGCGAGACCAGCCTGGAGGCGCTGGCCAAGCTCAAGGGCGTGGTGCGACCGGACGGCACGGTGACCGCCGGCAACGCCAGCGGGGTGAACGATGGCTCCTGCGCGCTGCTGTTGGCCGATGAAGCCTCGGCCGCCAAAAATGGCTTGACCCCCAAAGCCCGGGTGGTGGGCATGGCCACCGCCGGCGTGGCCCCGCGCATCATGGGCATAGGCCCAGCTCCCGCCACCGAAAAGGTGCTGGCGCTCACCGGACTGAAGCTCGCGCAGATGGATGTGATCGAACTCAACGAGGCCTTTGCCGCGCAAGGCCTGGCCGTGCTGCGCATGCTCGGCCTGAAAGACGACGACGAGCGCGTCAACGCCTGGGGCGGGGCGATTGCCCTGGGCCACCCCCTGGGCGCCTCGGGTGCGCGTCTGGTGACCACCGCCATCAATCGCCTGCACACTCAGGGCGGTCGTTATGCCCTGTGCACCATGTGTATTGGCGTAGGGCAGGGGATTGCGCTGGTGATCGAGCGCGTCTGAGTCGGCTGATCTGGGTTTTCCCTGGGGCCTGACCTTGCAACAGTCGCCTTCGGTCTGCGACCCGTAGGTGGCTTTTTCATCTTCGGTGTGTCTGCCCACTTTGGAGGGCTTGCTTTTTCGCTAAGGGAAAAACTGATTTCCGCTGTGTTCCTTGTGGGCGCAGGGCTGCTCCGACAAACTCAACGCAATTTTTCTCATCATCACGGAGACTCACGAATGAGCAAGCGCATTGGATGGATTGGCCTGGGTCGCATGGGCGAAGCCATGGCCAAGCGGCTGATCAAGGCCGGCCACGACGTTCGCGTCTGGAACCGAACTGCGTCCAAGGCCGCCCCCCTGGCCGAAGCCGGTGCCACCATCGTCCCGACCAAGCAGGACCTCTCGGCCTGCGATGCGGTGTTCACCATGGTCTCTACCACCGACGACCTGAAGGAAGTGCTGTTCGCCGAAGGCGGACTGCTGGCCGGCAAGAACAAGCCGCGCATGGTGGTCGATTCATCGTCCATCTCCCGGGAAGGGTCGGCTGAGATCCGCGAGCGCCTCGAAGCCATGGGCGTGGGCTACCTTTGCGCTCCGGTGTCGGGCAATGCCAAGGTGGCCAAGGCGGGCAAGCTGCTGCTGGTGGCCTCGGGTCCTAAGGTCTTGTACCTGGAGGTCGAGCCCATGCTGCAGGCCATGGCCCGCCGCGTGATGTGGGTGGGCGAGGGCGAGCTGGCCCGTGTCTGGAAGATCGCGCACAACACCATGTTTGGCGTGGTCATCCAGAACCTGTGCGAGATCACGGTGATGGCCGAGAAGGCCGGTATCCCGCGCCATGTTTTTTTGGAGAGCATCAATGACTCGGTGGTCGGCTCGATGTACACCCGCTACAAGACGCCCATGCTCACCAATCTGACCTTTGATCAGGTGACCTTCACGCCCAAGCTGCTGCTCAAGGATATGGACCTCGGCCTGGGTGCGGCCAAGGCCTATGGCGTGCCCATGCCGGCGGCCGCGGCCACGCGTGAGTCCATAGCGCGCATGGTTGGACGCGGACATGAAGACATCGATTTTGCGGTCCTGCTCAAGGAAGTAGCGGCCGATTCGGGCTTGGAACTCAAGTCCGAGAATGTGAAGATGAGCGACGGCCTGGAGTCCTGAAGGTATGCGGCCGACGCTCATCCGTGGGGCCACCATCATCACCCTGGACCGTCAGGGTGATCTGCCGCGGGGCGACATTCTGGTCAGCGGCGATGTCATCGTCGAGATCGCACCGCAGATTGCCGCCGATGCGGCTGAGGTGGTGGAGGCGGCCGGATGCATCGTGATTCCCGGGCTGGTTAACGCCCATATGCACACTTGGCAGACGGCCCTGCGCGGCCTGGCCTCCAACTGGACCCTGCTGGAGTATTTTTCCAAGATGCACGCGGGTCTGGCCACGGTGTTCGCGCCCGAGGACCTGCACATCGCCACCCTGGTGGGGGCGCTCAACCAAATCAACTGTGGCACCACTACGCTGGTGGACTGGTGCCACAACAACCCCAGCCCGGCCCATAACGATGCGGCCATCGAGGCCTTGCTGCAGTCGGGCATTCGCGCCGCTTTCTTCCACGGCACGCCTAAGCCCGATCCTCAGCCCGGTCAAAAGCCCTTCTGGGAGATGCCCCATCCGCGCGCCGAGGTCGAGCGCCTGCTCAAGGCGCATCAAGGCCATCGCCTGCTGAGCATTCATGCGGCCGTGCTTGGGCCGCACTATTCCACCTTGGAGGTGGCTCTGCATGACTTTGCCATGGCCCGCGATTTGGGCATATTGGCTTCTTTGCACCAGGGCGGCGGCCCCCCGCGTACCCCCGAGGGCTGGCAGGTGCTGCAGCAGCAGGGTCTGCTGGGGCCCCAGGTCAACATCGTGCATGGTCATGCGCTCGATGACGAACAGCTCAAGCGTTTTTGTGATCTGGGTATGAGCTTTTCGGCCGCAGCTGAAAACGAGATGACGCAGGGTCATGGCCATCCCCTGACCGGGCGGCTGCGCCAGCGTGGCTGCGCACCCTCGCTCGGCGCCGACCTGGAGAGCGTGCTCAGCGGGGACATGCTTTCGCAGGCCCGCATCGCGCTGGGTATGCAGCGCTCGCTTGACAATGTCGCGCATCGCCTGGCCCATGGCACCATACCGCCCACCTCGACCGTGAGCACCCGCGAGGCCTTGACCTGGGTCACTGTGGAGGGCGCTCGCATGCTCGGCCAGTTCGACCGTATCGGATCCCTGGCTCCGGGCAAGCAGGCCGATCTGGTACTTCTACGCGCCACAGACCTGAATATGCAACCGGTGCACGATCCGGTCAGCACGGTGGTGTTCCAGACCTCGCTGGCCAATATCGACAGCGTGATGATCGCCGGCCGCTGGAAGAAGCGGCACGGCCGGATGCTGGGCCTCTCTGTTGAACCCCTGATCGAGCAGTTGCAAGCATCCGGCCGCAAAATCACTCGGGCCATGGGCCTGGCGTGAAGGCGCAGGGCCTTGCCTCGGTTACTGAAAAGTCGTCAAGAAAGCCTTTTATTTGTCTGACAACACCAAGGAGACTGTCATGAAACGCTTGCTGATCGGTGCGTGGGCCGCCCTGGCCCTGAGTGTGGGTTGGACCCAGACTTACCCAAGCAAACCCATCAAGATCGTGGTGCCCTTTACCGCGGGCAGTGCCACTGACATCATGGCCCGAGTCGTCGGTGAAAAGCTGCAAGCCGCCTGGGGCCAGCCGGTGGTTGTTGAAAACCGTCCCGGTGCGGGGGGTACCCTGGGCGCGACCCAGGTGGCCCGCTCCGATCCGGACGGCCACACACTGGTGGTGGTCTCCACCGGCCATGTGGTCAACCCGGTCCTCTACAGCAATCTGCAGTACGACACGCTGAGCGATTTTTCAGGGGTCTCGCCGCTGGCCACCCTCCCCAGCGTGCTGGTGGTCGGTGCGGGCAGTCCGATCAAGTCGGTTGCCGAGTTGATCGCAGCGGCCCGCGCCAAGCCGGGCGCCCTCAATTACGCCTCGGCCGGCGTTGGCAGTGCCACCCATGTCAATGCCGAAAAGTTTCGCGCCTCGGCCAATTTGCAGCTGACCCACATTCCGTTTAAAGGCACACCTGAGACCATTGTGGAGACCAGCACCGGCCGCACCGACTTCATGTTCACCCCGGTCTTGGCCTCGCTGCCGGCCATCCGCGAGAACCGGCTGCGCGCCATCGCTGTGAGCACCGCCAAGCGCTCGGCTGCTTTACCCAATGTACCGACCGTGGCCGAGGCGGGTCTGCCTGGCTTCGTCTTCGATTTTTGGATCGGTATGCTGGCTCCGGCCAAGACGCCCAAGCCCATTTTGGCCCGGCTAAACGCCGAGGTCGCCCGCATCCTGGCCCTGCCCGATGTGAAAGAGCGCATGGCCACTCTGGGCGCAGAGCCTATGCCCATGAGTCCGGACCAATTCGATGCCTACATCAAGGATGAGTACAACACTTTGGGTGCCGTGATGCGCTCGGCGCCCAAGCAGTAGTAGCAGCCCGCATGGTGCAGACCACCGTCCACCTCGAGCTCAACGGCCAACCCTGCGCCCTGGAGGGACCGGCCGCCATGCCCGTGCTGTATGCCTTGCATGAGCGCGGGCTCTGCGGTACCCGTATCGGCTGTGGCGCCGGGCAGTGCGGTGCCTGCCATGTGCTCATCAATGGCAACAGCCGGCCAGCCTGCGATACGCCGCTCGAGGCGCTTGACGGGGCGCGGGTCACGACGGTCGAGGGCTTGGCCACGGGCGGGCAGGCCAGTGCGCTGCAGCGGGCTTTCCTGGAGGATCAGGCGGCGCAGTGCGCCTACTGCATCTCGGGCATCCTGATCAGCGCCGCCGCCTTGTTGCATCGTCAACCGAAACCCTCGGCGCAGGAGGTGCGCCAAGCGCTCGACGGGCACTTGTGTCGCTGCGGCTCGCACCAGCGCATCGTCCGTGCAGTCCTGCGAGCGGCCGCCTCCCTGCAGGCCCCGTCATGATGAAGCCTGCTCTGTCGCCGAGTCTGAAGCTCAATCCGCGCCTGGGTCAGTGGCTCACCTTCGGATCCGATGGCACGGTGACGGTTCGCAGCGGCAAGGTCGAACTGGGCCAGGGCATTCGCACTGCGCTGGCCCAGATCGTCGCCCACGAGCTCGATATTGATATCGGGCGTATTCATATGGTGAGCGCAGACACTGCGCTTTCCCCCAATGAAGGCGTGACCGCAGGCAGTTTGTCCGTCACCGACTCCGGTCTAGCCTTGCGGCAGGTGTGCGCGCAGGCGCGGCGCCTCTACCTCAAGCGCGCGGCCGAGCACCTGAATGTGACCGTGCAGCATGAGGCTCGCCTGCAGGTCTACGATGGCCGCATCAGTCTGCCAGGCTCGCCCGTTTCGACCAGTTACTGGGCCTTGGCCGACCCCGCCTTGCTCGATGTGGATGCAGATGCATCGGTGGAGCCCAGACCCTCACCGCCCCTGCAGGTTCGGCGTCTGGATTTGCACGCCAAGCTGATGGGGCGGCCCAGTTTTTTGCACGACAAGTCCTGGCCGGGGCTCCTGCACGGCGTGGTCATTCATCCGCCTTCGCCGCAGGCCCGACTGGCGCAGGTGGATTGGCAGGAAGCGCAGCATTGGCCTGGCGTGGTCACGGTGGTGCGCAACGGCAGCTTTTTGGGCTTGGTGGCGAAAACACCCTATCAGGCCCGGCGCGCGGGGGATCGCCTCGCCGCAAGGGCCCAGTGGCACGAGCTCCCCAGCTTGCCCGATATGCATGCGATGCTCGATGAGCTCAAGCAGGGGCCGCTTGAAACCACTGTCGTCAACCATCGTAGTGACCCGGCGCGTACCCCTGCCCGGGTGCGGCACGCTGCCACCTACGAGCGTCCCTTTCTGGCCCATGCCTCGATCGCACCGTCGTGCGCGGTTGCCACCTATGCGACCGATCAACCGATTCAGTTGGAGGTCTGGACCCACAGCCAGGGCGTCTTCAATTTGCGCGCTGACCTGGCCATACTCATGGGCTTATCGCCTGAAGCGGTGCGTGTGCGGCATGATGATGGCGCGGGTTGTTATGGCCACAACGGCGCTGACGATGTTGCCGCCGATGCGGCATTGCTGGCGCGCGCCGTGCCTGGCCAGCCGGTGCGGGTGCAGTGGAGCCGGGCCGATGAGCTCGCCTGCGCTCCGTTTGGCGCGGCCATGTGCGCCGATCTGCTAGCCGAGCTCGACGAGCAGGGGCGTATCGTGCACTGGCAACACCAGGTCTGGTCCACCGGGCACAGCATGCGGCCCGGGCGCAGCTCGGTGCCGGTGCTGCGCGCTGCGGGCCTCATCGACCCGCCCTTTGCGGCGCAAGTGGCGATCAACATGCCCTTGGCAGTGGGCGGTGGGGCCGAGCGCAACGCAGTGCCCCTGTACGAATTTGCCAGCCAGGAGGTGATCAGCCATCGGTTGCTGCGTATGCCCTTGCGCACCTCCTCGCTGAGGTCCCTCGGCGCTCACCTCAATGTCTTCGCCGCCGAGAGCTTCATGGACGAATTGGCCGAGCGCTCGGGTGCCGACCCTCTGCAGTTTCGCCTGCGTCATCTTGCCGATGAGCGCGCCCGCTTCGTGTTGCAGCGCGTGGCCGAGTTTTCTGGCTGGAAACCAAGCCCGCCCGCCGAAGGCCAGGGTATGGGTATGGGCGTGGCGCGCTACAAGAACACCGGTGCCTGGTGCGCTGCGGTGGCACTGGTTGAGGCTGGCGCCCAGTTGCGCGTGCTGCGGCTTTGGCTGGTCGTCGACGCAGGCCGCTTGGTCAGCCGGGACGGCGCGATCAACCAGATCGAAGGCGGGGCGATCCAAACGGTGAGCTGGGTGCTCAAGGAACAAGTTCGCTTCGACCGCACCCGTGTGACCTCTGACAGTTGGGACAGCTACCCCATCTTGCGCTTTAGCGAGGTCCCCGAAGTCGCGGTTGATCTGGTGGAGCGACCGGATCAGCCCAGCCTGGGCGTGGGTGAGGCCACCCACGGCCCGGTCGCTGCGGCGATCGCCAACGCCGTGTATGCGGCTCTGGGCGTGCGCATGCGGTCCATGCCTATCAATGCCGATACCATCGCCCGCACGGCGCTGGCTGCCTGAACCGTCTGGAGGGTCGATGATTCGCGTCAATGTGTTCAATACCTCAAGCAACCTGCCCTTGCTGGCAGCGATGCAGGCCGGGTACTTTGAAAGCCTGGATTTGCAAATCGAGTTACAGCACACCCCCAATTCGGACGAGCAGCGTGCCGGTTTGGCGGCGGGTCGTTTTGAGATCGCCCATGCGGCGGTCGATAACGCGGTGGCCTTGATCGAGAGCGGTGCCGACGCAGTCATTGTTTGTGGCGGTGATGCCGGGCTGAACGATTTCATGGTCCGCCCGGAGATCGTGGATTTTTCAGACTTGCGTGGCAAGGTGCTTGCCGTTGATGCGCCGCACACCGCTTATGCCCTGGTCGCTAAAAAAATTCTTAAGGATCGCGGCCTGATTGAGGGGCGTGACTACCAGGTCAAGCTTGCCGGTGGCACGGGCCCGCGCGCGGCGGCCATGGCTGGCGACGCTTCTTTAGCCTGCGCAATGATAAACCCCCCTTTTAATTTCAAGCTGCGCGCCCAGGGTCTGAAAAGCCTGGGCAGCCAGTACGACCTGCTCGGTCCTTACCAGGCCACGGGCGCTTATGTGATGCGCACTTGGGCCCAGGCCAATGACTCGCTCTTGCAGCGATACCTGACCGCCTACATCCGCGGCCAGCGGCGCGTGATGGACCGCAACAATGAGAGTGCCATGAGGGACCTGCTCAAGAGCAACTTCAAGCTCGACGATCAGGCGGCCCGCGACACCTACGAGGCCTTGCTCACCCCTGGCTCTGGGCTCGTCGTCGACGCGGCCTTCAGCCATGAGGGCTTTGCCCGTGTGCTGTCGATTCGAGCCGAAATGGAAGGTCTGTGGGGAGGCGTTTCCCCTGCGCCCGAACGCTACCTCGACCTGAGCGCTTATGGACAAGCGCGGGCGCGGGCTTGAAACTGGAGATCGCTATGACCGTGCCCCCACAACGCCTGCCCTATATCGAGCCGGGCGCAATCGTCGACCCGGCCATGCGAGCCGAGTTCGAACGCGCCGCCCGTGAGGGAGCGCCACGCCCCGAGAGTCATGCCATCCGTGCCCATGTGCCGGCGGTTTTTTGGTCATTTGCTAACGCCTGGAACGATACTTTTGTCAACGGTGTGTGTGACCACGCGCTCAAAGAGTTGTGCCGGCTGTATGTTTCGCAGGCGGTCAATTGCAACTACTGCGGCAACCAACGCTCGCTCAAGGCGCAGGCCCAGGGCCTGGTGGAAGACGATGTGCGCGATTTGCTCGAGTTTGAAAAGTCGAGCCGCTTTGACCCGCGGCAAAAGGCCGCGCTTCGACTGGCTGAAGCCATGACCTGGGGCTTGGAGTCCAGTGACGAACTCTGGAGCGGTCTGCATACGCATTTGTCGGTCCAGCAAATTGTGGAGTTGGGATTTTTCATCGGCTTGACGATGGGCCAGCAGCGTTGGAACCGCCTACTCAATTTGCAGCATGGCAGCTTCATGGGTGGCCGCACAGGGGGCCTGGCGCCGGCGGCCGCGAAGAAGAGTTTCTGAGCATGGCGCGCATCCATTTTCTTGGCGTGGGCAAGATGGGTCTGCCTATGGCCAACCACCTGAAAAACGCCGGCCATGAGCTCACGGTCGGCGACCTCAGCGGCGAGCGCCTGGCGCTGGCGCGCGGCGCCGGCCTGGCCGTGGCCGAACCCGATGCGCTGGCGCAGGCCGACTTCGTGTTGTCGTCCCTGCCGAACGATACCGCGCTTCTGGCAGTGGGCCAGCAGGTGGCGCAAAGCGCCAGCGCGGGGACCGTGTATGTGGACACCAGCACCGTCTCGCTGGCCGCGTCGGCGCAGGTGGCCGATCTGTGCAGTGCGCGCGGCGTGGCCTATTTGCGCACCACGGTGTCGGGCAACAACAAAATGGCCGAGGCGGCCGCCTTGACCGTTATGGCTTCGGGGCCGCGCGCCGCCTATGAGCGGGCCGAGCCGCTGCTTGCCTGCTGGGGGCCGCAGCGCTTCTATCTGGGCGAGGGCGAGCAGGCGCGGCTGATGAAGCTGGTCGTCAATTTGCTGATTGCGCAAACCAGCGCCATGCTGGCTGAAGGCCTCACCCTGGGCCGCAAGGGTGGCCTCGATTGGCAGGACATGTGGCAGGTGTTGTGTGCCAGCGCGGTGGGCTCACCCATTGTCAGGGCCAAAGCGGTGCAGTTGTCGCAACGCGATTTCACACCCACTTTTACGGTCGAGCAGATGATCAAGGATCTTGAGCTCATAGTCGGCGCAGCCCGTGAAGTTCACGCGCCGCTGCCTCAGACGGCCGCTACTTTGCAATTGATGCAGGCTGCGGTCGCTCAGGGCCTGGGCCGCTTGGACTACGCGGCCATCATCCAGGCGGTCGAGCGCAGCGCCGGCCTGAGCACCCCGGACCAAGGACGCCCCTGATGAACGCCTTCGTTTACAACGCTTATGCCGCCCGGGTGGTTTTTGGCGCTGGCAGCCTCAAGCACCTCGAGCGCGAAATCGATGCACTGGGTTACCAGCGTGCTCTGGTCTTGTCCACTCCCGAACAACGCGAATCGGCCGAGCGGGTGGCTCGCTTGCTTGGACCCCGGGCCGCTGGTGTGTTTGCCCGTGCGGTCATGCATGTTCCCATCGAAACCGCGCGCGAGGCTCGCGAGGAGGCGCGCCGGTTGGGCGCTGACTGTGCCGTGGCCATAGGGGGGGGCTCGACCACCGGGCTGGGCAAGGCCATCGCTTTGGAGTCGGGCCTACCCATCATCGCCATTCCCACCACCTACGCCGGCTCAGAGATGACGCCGGTGTATGGCATCACCGAAGGCGGCATCAAGAAAACAGGCAAGGACGCCAAGGTCGTGCCACGGGCGGTCATTTACGACCCGGAACTTACCCTGAGTCTGCCGGCCGGCATGAGCCTGAGCAGTGGCATCAACGCTATCGCCCACTCGGCTGAGGGCCTGTACGCCAGCGACCGCAACCCAGTGATTGACTTCATGGCCACCGATGGTATTGCGGCGCTGGGGCGGGCGCTGCCGGCAATCTGTCGCAATCCCGGTGATCTGGCCGCACGCAGCGATGCGTTTTATGGCGCCTGGCTGTGTGGCATCGTCATGGGCAGTGTGGGTATGGCCTTACACCACAAGCTATGTCATACCTTGGGTGGCACCTTCAATTTGCCGCATGCCGAGTGTCACACGGTGGTTCTGCCGCACGCTCTGGCCTACAACGCAGCGGCTGCGCCGCAGGCGATGGATCGCATCGCGCGTGCGCTGGCTGGCTCAAGTGGCCCAGCGGCTGTCTATGACCTGGCCCGCAACAACGGTGCGGTGGTGTCCTTGCGAGATTTGGGGATGAGGCAGACTGACTTGGACAGAGCCTGCGACATCGCGGTGCACAACCAATACCCCAATCCGCGTCCACTGGACCGCGCGGCCCTGCGGCAATTGCTACAAGATGCCTGGGAGGGCATTCGGCCGGATTAAGAGCTCGGCGCCCTCAAGCCCCAAACCGCGCCGTCCACTTGCGCTCGTAATCCATCTTGGCGAAGTGCTCGACCATGAAGTCGATGAAGGTGCGCACCTTGGCCGAGAGGTGTTTTCGGCTGGCGTAGACCAGGTTGATCGTCAGTCGGGGCAGTTCCCAGTCGTCGAGCAGCGGCACCAGACGCCCGGCCACGATGTCGTCGTAGATGATGTAGGTGGGCTGCACCAGAATCCCCAGCCCATCGAGGGCAGCGGCCCGCAACACCTGACCATCGTTTGATTCCAGCAGCGCCTTGACGGTCATGGCGCTGTGAACCCCTTGCCTGGACAAGCGCAACTCGTAGGGGTTGTTGGCGTGGGTGTAGATCAGCAGTTTGTGGCGATGCAGATCTTCCAGGGTCTGTGGCGTGCCGTGGCGGGCCAGATAACCCGGCGAGGCAGCGAGCAGTCGCCGCGTCTCGGCCATGCGCCGGATGGTGATGTTCGAGTCGGGCTCGGACTCGCGGTTGCGTATGGCCACATCGATGTTGTTGTCAATGATGTCCATGTAGCGGTTGGCCGCCTCCAGATGCACCTGTACATTGGGGTAGCGCTGGGTGTACTCGCGCAGCAGGGGGGCCACATGGTGCATGGCAAATGAAACCGAGGCGGTGACCCGCAGAACCCCGGTGGGGTTCAGGGCGGTGGCGTTGACCGCCGCCTCGGCATCGCGCAAGTCCGACAGGATCGAGCGGGCCCGGCTGTGAAATTCCCGGCCGGTGTCGGTGAGAAACAGCCGACGGGTGTTGCGCTCGACCAGGCGCGCGCCCAGCCTGGCCTCCAGGGCCGCCAAGTAGCGGCTGGCGGCTGCATTGGATAAGTGCAAGGCCTCAGCGGCCCGGCTCAGACTGCCGGTTTCGGCCACTTGCACAAACAGTTCGATTTCGGTCCAGCGGTCCATGGTGGTCGTCGAGGCGGTGTGACCCGCTTGCGCGAGACCTGATGGTAACGGCAAGCCCGAAATTGTGCCGGTTTATTCCATTTGGCGGAAATCTCATTTACGCACGGGCTATTTTTCTTCGTGTTTTGAAAATCTATAGTCCCGGCAGTCGTTTTTCTCAAGGCAAACGGGTGCGCAATCTCAGTCAGAACTCTGTCTACCCGCCGGTGACCCCCCGCCTGGCTGGCACGCCCGATGCGCGTCTGAAGGGGCTCATGAGCCGTCTGACCGAAGCGCGGTGGCAGGCCGGCACCGGGCTGCGGGCCTCGTTAGGGTCGGGTCGATCAGCCGGGGCCTTGCACCCTTGATTTCAATCGCGCCTTGCACAGCGGGCCGACGCGTTGCGTGCTTGTGCCCCCACGAACTGCCCGTTCGGCACTCCAGCCGGCGGTTGAGAGTACTTTCGATAAAAAGGTTATTGGCATGATCAAGCACATCGTCATGTGGAATCTTCGTGGCGACACGCAGCTTGAAAAGGCGCAAGCCGTGGCTGTGCTTAAACGCAGTTTCGAATCGCTACGCGGGCGCATTCCCGGGCTGAGGTATTTGGAGATTGGTGTGGACTCGAGCCGCATCGATTACGCCTGCGATGTGGTGTTGTATTCGGAATTCGAGTCGCAGGCCGCGCTCGATGCGTACGCGCAGCACCCCGAGCATTTGCGCGTTAAAAAAGAACTGGCCGACCTGCGCATCGCCCGTCATCAGGTGGACTATTGGGCTGATCCTGTCAACGCCCCGGAGGAACAGACATGAACGCTGAGCTGCACGATGAATTGGAAATCCGCCAGATGGTCGAGCGCTGGGCGGTCTGGCGCGATGCCGGCCTGTGGGATCAGTTTGCCACGGTCTGGCATCCCGAGGGCGTGATGATGGCCACCTGGTTTCAGGGGCCCTTCCGGGATTTCATTCGCGTCACGCAGGAAGGCTGGGCCAAGGGGGTGAGCATCCTGCATTTTCTGGGGGGCAGTGCGATCGAGGTGGCAGGCGACCGGGCTATTGCCCAAACCAAGATGACCATCTCCCAGCGCGGCATGGTCGAGGCGGTGGGCGGTCCGGTCTTGTGCGATGTGGTCTGTACCGGGCGCTTTTATGATTTTGTCACCCTCCACGAGGGGCGCTGGAAACTGCTGCATCGTCAGCCGATCTACGAGAAGGACCGCATTGAGCCGGTCGACCCCAGCGCGGTGCTGCAATTGGATCAGGCGGCTTTGTCAGCCTTCCCTGAGGGATATCGGCATTTGGCGTACATTCAGACGCGAATCGGCTACAAGGTCAAGATGGACATGCCCATGCTCAAAGGCGAAGGAGTTGCGCGGCTGTATGCGCGCGGCGCTGGCTGGCTGGCGGGGGGACCTCTCGAGCGTTGACATCCGCGGCAGGGGGGCTTGTCCCCCGTCCCTAGTTTTTTGGAGATTCTCAAAATGAACAAGCGCTCCTTCAACCAGACCCTGGCCGTGGGACTGATCGGCGGGCTGTCGACCGTTTCGTCGTGGGCTCAGGCCTTTCCGACCAAGCCGCTGCGGGTGGTGGTCCCGCAGCCGCCCGGGGGGGGCTTTGATGTTGTCGGGCGCTTGCTCGCCGACCGCTTGGGCAAGGCCCTGGGCCCCGGGGCGGTTGTGGAAAATCGCCCCGGCTCTGGCACCCTGGTGGGCACGGAGCTCGTGGCCAAAGCGCCTGCCGACGGCTACACCCTTCTGGTCGGGTCGGTGTCCAACCTGGCCCTGAACCCGGGCTTGTACCCGAATCTGCCTTACGACAGCTTGCGCGATTTCGAGCCGGTGGGTCTGGCGGTGGCGTACAGCTACACCCTGGTGGCGCGTAAGGACCTGCCCTTTAACAACCTGCGCGAGTTAATCGCGCATGCCAGAGCCAATCCGAAAAAACTCACCTATGCCTCCGGCGGCAGTGGCTCGGGGCAGCATGTACTGGCGGCCGCTTTGTGGAATCTGGCCGGCGTGGAACTGGTGCATGTGCCGTACCGTGGCGCGCAAGCGGCCTATCAGGACCTGCTCGGTGGGCGGGTCGATCTGTTCTTCGACCTCTCCCCGACCGCGCGTCCGCAGGTGGAGGCGGGCAACCTCAAGGCCCTGGTGGTCTCTGGCAGTTCGCGTCTGCCCTTTCATCCGGAGGTGCCAACCATTATCGAGACCGGCGTCGTCAATCTTGACCTGGAATCCTGGTTTGGTTTGTTCGTGCCGGCCAAGACACCGGCCGATGTGCAGGAGCGGCTGCGCAGTGAACTCTCACGCATCATCCAGTCGGCCGATTTGGTCGAGACCTTTCGCAAGGCCGGCGGCAAGCCTCTGGCCTTGACCGGCGAGCAGGCTAAGGCGCTGGTCAAGCGCGATGTGGACCGTTGGTCCAAGATCACCCGGGACCTGGGTATCAAGGCGGAGTGAAACTCACCCCAATCCCTGCATCACCGCGCGGTATTTTCAACCTCCCTAACCATTGACTGCCATGCCCATTTCAGACACCAGCCTCGACCAACTTTTCCGCCAAGCCCGCACGGCCAACGGCTTTATCGACAAACCGGTCTCCCAGGACTTGCTGCGCCGGGTTTATGAGCTCGCCTGCATGGCACCGACTTCTATGAACACGCAGCCCACACGCTATGTGTTTCTGACCACGCCGGCTGCCCGCGAGCGCGTCATCCCGGCCCTGTCTCCGACCAATGTGGACAAGACACGCTCGGCTCCGGTGTGCGTGATTGTGGCCATCGACACGCGCTTTTATGAGCACATGCCCCAGATCTGGCACAAGCCGGCGGCCAAGGCGATGTTCGAAGGCAATGCCGGCATGGCGTCGGCTACGGCCATCCGCAACGGCACCCTGGGCGGGGCCTATTTCATTTTGGCCGCGCGCGCCCTGGATTTGGACTGCGGCCCGATGAGCGGGGTGGATCTGGCCAAGGTCAATGCCGAGTTTTTCCCGGACGGGCGCTATCAAAGCAATTTCCTCATCAACCTCGGTTACATGGACAAGAGCAAGTTGTTTGATCGCAACCCGCGGCTGAGTTTTGAGCAGGCTTGTCAGGTGTTGTGAGACATTGACAGCGCGCGCATCGTATTCACGCCAGTGGGTGCATCTTCGTCGGAGAGCCTTCATGAAAATCGGAAAAAACATCGTGCCGCACACGGCCATCAGCACATCGAGCGAGCAGCGCATTGTGGTGCGCGGCATGGATCTGTCGCGCGATCTGATCGGGCAGATTAATTTTGGCGACTATTTCTTTTTGCTCTTGACCGGGCAGATGCCCGATAAGGCGGCCAGTGCCTTGGTCAATGCCACCATGGTGGCCATCGCCGAGCACGGCTTGGTGCCTAGCAACCAGGCGGCGCGTATGACCTTGGCGGCCGCCCCGGATGCGATGCAGGGTGCGGTGGCCGCGGGTATTTTGGGGGCTGGCTCTGTGGTGCTGGGTGCCTCCGAGACCGCAGGCAAGCTGTTCCTGCGGGTCGAGGCCGAGGCCGCTTCCTCGCACGGCGGTGACCTCAAGGCTGCGGCTCGGTCGGTCGTGACCGATTTGCGCTCACGCAAGCAGATCGTGCCCGGCTATGGCCATCCCGAGCACAAGACCGCCGACCCCCGGGTGGCTGCGCTCTTTGAGGTGTCGGCCCGTGTGGGGGGAGGCCAGAAATATGTGCAACTCTCGCGCATCATCGAGTCGGTGATTCCCGAGGTGACCGGCAAGGACCTGCCCATGAATGTATCGGCGGCCATTCCGGCCGTCTTGTTGGGGGTCAATTTCCCGGTCACTGCGCTCAAGGGCGTGCCTATGCTGGCGCGGGTGGCCAGCCTGATTGCGCATCTCAATGAAGAAATGTCCGACCCGATCGGCTTTGCCTTGGCCAACCACGCGGTGGCGCAGCAGCAGTACACCGGGACCCCTGTCAAGGACTGACCATGGCGCAAGTACTCAAAGACATCAAGGTCGTCGAGCACGGCACTTTTATCACCGGGCCCTTCGCCGGCATGATGCTGGCCGATCAGGGGGCCGATGTACTCAAGATCGAGTTGCCGGGCACTGGCGATCCGTTCCGGGCTTATCGCGCGGAGCTTTATAGCCCGCATTTTCAGTCCTGCAATCGCAACAAGCGATCGATCACTCTGGACACAAAGAACGCAGACGATCTCAAGCGCTTTGACGAGTTGATCGCGCAGGCCGATATCTACATCCAGAATTTCCGCCCGGGTGTGGCCGAGAAGCTTGGCGCCGGCGTTGAACGCTTGCGCAAGATCAATCCGCGCCTGATTTACTGTGCCATCAGCGGCTTTGGCCCCGATGGCCCTTATCGCGACCGCCCCAGTTACGATTCGGTGGCTCAGGCCTATAGCGGGTTTTTGGGCTTGCTGGTCAACCCCAACGACCCCCGCGTGGTGGGGCCCGCCTTGGCGGACATGATGACCGGGTTTTATTCGGCCTACGGTATTTTGGGCGCCCTGCATGAGCGCAACCGCACGGGTCAGGGACGGCTGGTCGAGGTCTCCATGATCGAGGCGATGACGCACTTCAACCTCGATGCCTTTACCCATCTGTTCACTATCGGGCAGGTGGTGGACCCTTTCAGTCGGGCCCGGGTGTCGCAGTCGTATGTGCTCGAATGTGCCGATGGCAAATGGATCGCGCTGCACATGTCCTCGCCGCCCAAATTCTGGGAAGGCCTGGCCAAGGCCATGGAGCGTGCTGACATTTTTGAGGACCCGCGCTTTGCCACCCGCGAGGCCCGCATCGACAACCAGGAGGCCCTCATTGCTGTGCTGCAGGAAATTTTTCGCAAGCGCAGCCGAACCGAATGGTGCAACCGCCTGGCGGCGCTCGATGTGCCCCATGCACCGATGTACACCTCGGCCGAGGTGCCTGAAGACCCGCAGATCAAGCATCTGCAAATGTTCGTCGAGGCCCCCTCGCCGGCCCAGGGCACCTTTCGAACGGTGCGTTCCCCCGTCTCTTTCGACGGCCAGCGTCCTCTGAAGGTGACCGCGCCGCCCTTGCTGGGGCAGCACAACGCCGACTTCAAACACGGGTGGCCGCCTCGGCCCGAGTCTTGAGAGGGTCTCCATGATGTGGGTTCGTACGGGATGGAAAGCGCTGTTGAGCGCGTTGGTTTTTTCGGCAGGTTTGGCCTGGGCTCAGGATTTCCCGGTCAAGCCGATTCGCCTGGTGGTGCCCTTTGGCGCAGGGACCACCACGGATATCGTCGCGCGCGTCATGGCCGAGGGCATGGGGCGCGTGCTCGGTCAAGCCTTAGTGATAGAAAACCGGGCCGGTGCCGGGGGTGGAATTGGCTCGGATCTGGTGGCCAAAGCCCCCGCCGATGGCTACACCCTCGTGATGGGCACTGTGGGGACCCACGCCATCAATGCAACGCTCTACAAAAAACTGGCGTACGACCCCCAGCGAGATTTTGCGCCTGTGGCCTTTACCGGTTACACGCCCACCCTGCTCGTGGTCCCCGGGTCGTCCTCGCTCAAGTCCCTCAGAGATTTGGCCGAGCAGGCCCGCCGCACGGACGGGCGGGCGAGCTTCGCCTTTGCGGGTAACGGTACTTCTGGGCATCTGGCCGGCGAATTGCTCAAGTCGCGGCTGGGCGGCGAGATGACGCATGTGCCCTACAAGGATGGCGCCCTGGCCCTGTCGGATGTGATGAGCGGACAGGTGCAATTCATGTTTTACCACCCCGCCGCCGCGCTCCCGCATATCAAGAGCGGTAAGTTGCGCGCCCTGGGCGTCTCCAGCGCCAAGCGAAGTGCGGCTGCGCCGGAGGTGCCCGCCATCGCGGAGTCGGGCTTCGACTTCGACCTGGTCGCCTGGTTCATGGTGTATGCCCCCGCAGCGACGCCGGCACCGGTACTGGCCCGACTGCGTGATGCCGCGGCGCAGACGCTGGCCAACCCGGAGGTGGCTGGCAAGCTCAAGGCCCAGGGCCTGGAACTCAGTGCCATGCGCGCTGATGAGATGTCGGCCTTTGGCCGGGCTGAATTGGCCAAGTGGGCCGAACTGGTACGTCGCTCGGGCGCCCAGGTAGATTGAGAGAGTCTGTTCCCCAACTGTTTTTCAACTGTCACAGGAGACAAGCATGAAGAAGATCGATCGCCGTTCGGTACTGGCGGCCACCGCAGCCGGTGCGGCCATGGCCGTGGCCCCTGCGGTACGCGCGCAGCCAGCACCCATCCGTATTGGCAGCACCCTGGCCCTGACCGGCCCCTTGTCGGCCACCGGCCTGACGCACAAGTTGGTGGGCGATATTTACATTGAGCAGCTCAACGCCCGCGGTGGTCTGCTGGGTCGCAAGGTGGAGTGGATCTGCAAGGACGATCAGTCCAAGCCGGATCTGGCGCGCACGCTCTACGAGCAACTCATTACCGCCGACAAGGTCGATTTGCTGATGGGGCCCTATGCCACCGGCGCCATTCTTTCGGCCATGGGCGTGGCTCAGCGCTACAACAAGGTGTTGGTACATCACACCTTCGGCATTCCCTCGCTGGCCAAGTACGACATGCACTTCCCGGCCTGGTCGCTCGGCCCCAATCCGCAGGTCACGGTGCCCAACACCTTGTTTGACATGCTGGCCGCCTCGCCCAAGCCGCCCAAGACAATCGCGATCGTCACCAGCAAGTTTCCTTCGATCCACTTCTTGTCTCTCGGCGGTCGCGAGATCGCGAAAAAGCGCGGGCTGCAGGAGGTCTTGTTCCTTGAGTGGGAGTTCGGCAACCGTGACTTCGGACCGATTGCCGCGCGTATCAAGGACTCCAAGCCCGATCTGGTCTGGGTGGGCGACATCGGTCTGGAAGGCAATATGTTGCTCGATGCGATGAAGAAGATCGACTACACCCCGCCCATGAACTTTCACCTCTACCCCGCGCCGGGCCCGATGTCCAAGTCGGCCGAGGGCCGCGGCGCACTGTCGCTGACCATCTTTGAAGAGCATCAGCCCTTCGTCAGCAACCCGGTCGGCGCGCAATTCGTCAAGATCTTCAACGAGCGCGCCACGCAGGCCAAACTGGCCGACACCAGTGTTGAAACTCAGGCGGCCGCCTCGTATACCGCCTGGCAGATTCTCGAGGTGGGCATCAAGGGGGCCAACAGTCTGGACGACAAGGCGATTGCTGGCTGGATCAAGGCCAATCGCATCGACACCATCCATGGTCGCCTGCGCTTTGATGGTCCTAACAACTATGGCGATGACCTGATGAAGATCAAGCAGGTGCAAAACGGCAAGTGGCAGGTGGTCTGGCCGACGCAGTTCGCGGCCCCCGGCACCCGTTTGCAGATGAAGTGATCGGACCGGCCCCCCCTGGGGGCCGGTCTTTCTAACCCCGACAGGTCGCTCATGAATTTCCCGAGTTTCAATCTTCTGATGCAGTCCATCCTTTCGGGGGTCTTCATCGGGGCCCTGTATGGGCTCATCGGCCTGGGTCTGGGTCTGACCTGGGGTTTGCTGCGGCAGATCAATCTGTCTCATTTCGGCTTGGTTTTTCTCTCAGCCTACCTGAGCTACCAGATGGCTACAGCCGGTCATGTCGATCCCCTGTGGGCGCTGCTGATCCTGCCGCCGGCCTTCTTCCTGTTTGGCATGCTGATGCAGTGGACCTTGTCCAAGTTTGCGATCACGCCTTTCAATTCCTTGCTGGCCACCTTCGGACTGACGGTGGTGCTTGAATCCATCATCCAAGGCATCTGGACTGCCGACTTTCGCAGGTTGGAATCTGCTTACACCTCGATGAAATTCAAGGTGTTCGGCCTGTTTGTGCCTGTGCCTGAACTCATCACCTTCGGCTTGTCGGTGGGTATTGCTGTGGCCATCTGGGCGGTGATGCGTTACACCGATGTGGGCAAGGCGCTGCGTGCCATGGCCGAGGACGGGCCGATTGCAGCGGCCTTTGGCATCAATCAAAAGGCGCTGTCGCTGTTTCTGGCTGGGCTGTGTGCGGCGCTGGCTGCGGTGGCCGGCGTTTGCCTGGCCCTGACTTTTACCCTGGCGCCGTCACAAATCTTCGCCTGGGTCGGCGTGGTGTTTGCCGCCGTCATGCTCGGCGGACTGGGCAGCCCGCTCGGCCCTCTGGTGGCGGGGATCATCATTGGGGTGAGCGAGGCCATCACCATGGCGGTGGCCTCGCCCTCCTGGGCGCCCATTGTGTCCTTCTCGCTCCTGATCTTCATGCTGCTGCTGCGGCCGGGGAAGGGCTGATATGGACAAGACGTTCTCGGGCATCCTCGCGGCCGGCGCCTTGATGGCCAGTGTGCCCTGGCTGGGTCTGCCGGCTTTCTACGAGTCCTTTCTCTACCTGATCTGCCACTGGATCATCCTGGCCATGTCCTGGAACATCCTGTCGGGTTATTCGGGCTATTTTTCTTTCGGCCATGGCGTCTTCTTCGGGGTCGGCATGTACACCACCGCCGGCCTGGCGGGTAAGCTGGACTGGCCCTTCTTGGCCACCCTGCCGCTGGCGGCGCTGATTCCCGCCGTCCTGGGTGTCCTGCTCGGTGCGGTGGTGTTCCGTGTCAAGGCGGTGCGCGGCGAATTGTTTGCCCTGCTCACCTTGGCGGTGACCTTTGTGGTGGCCACCATCATCATCAACACGCGTATCGACGGTGGGCCCGGTGTCTATCTGATGTCGGTCAGTGTGCCCAAGCTGGGCCCCTCTCAGCCGTCCTCGATGTACCTGATGGTGCTCATCGTTGCCGTGATCACCGCATTGATCGCCTACAAAGTGCAGCAATCGAAACTGGGCGTGGGGCTTTTTGCCATCCATGACGACGAGGATGTGGCCGAGGTGATGGGCGTGCCCACCTACCGCTACAAGTTGCTGGCCTTCGCCATTTCCAGCGCCCTGGCTGGCTTGGCCGGAGGCATACATGCCTTGTTCGTGCAGTATGTGACAGTAGGCGAGACCTTCAACATCACGGTGCCGCTGACGGTGGTCCTGATGAGTTGTCTGGGTGGCTCGCGGCACTGGGCCGGCCCGGCCGTCGGCGCCGTGCTTATTACCACCATGCTGTATTTCTTCACGGCTGGCAACAACCCTGTCATGGGCAAAGCCGTTGTTGGCATCGTGCTCATCGTTGTTATCTTGTTCATGCCCAATGGCGTGATGGGTTTCTTCCTGCGTCGGCGTGCCGAGCAGGCGGCGCGGCGCAGCCGGGATGCCGAGGCGGGCCGGGCCCACGCCCCGCCCGCAGCGGTGCAGCCTGAGCCCCCGGCCCTGCAGCCGTCTTTGCCAACATTCGCTCCGGTGGCCACGGGTGAGGTGTTGCTCCAGGCGCGCGGACTGTCCAAGGCCTTCAAGGGCGTGCAGGCGCTCAGCGATGTGGATCTGCAGGTCTACAAGGGGGAGATCCTTGGGCTGCTCGGACCCAACGGGTCCGGCAAGTCGACCTTCATCAATGTGGTCAGCGGACATTACCCGGCCACCGGCGGCACCTACGCCTTCGAGGGGCGTGAACTGGTGGGCATGGCGGCGCACGAGGTGGCACAGTCAGGTATCGCGCGCACCTACCAGATTCCGCGACCCTTCATGCACCTGACTGTCCTGGAGAATGTGATTCTCTCGGCCATGTTTGGTGGCGCCTCGATGAATCGCCAGCAGGCCACCGAGGAGGCCCGGCGGTGCCTGAGCTTTACCGGGCTGGCCCACAAGGCCGAAAGCCTGCCCGATGATCTGAATCTGCATCAGCGCAAATTCCTGGAGTTGGCCAGGGCGCTGGCCGCGCGGCCGCGCCTGGTGCTGCTCGATGAGGTTCTCTCGGGCATGACGCCCAGCGAGATTGATGAGGCGATCGTGCTGATACGCCGCATTCGCGATCAGGGTGCCACTATCGTCTTCGTCGAGCATGTGATGCGCGCGGTCGTGGCTTTGTGCGATCGGGTGGCAGTTCTCAATCACGGCAAGTTGCTGGCGGTCGGTCCGATGCAACAGGTGATGAGCGATCCGGCTGTAGTCAATGCTTATTTGGGGAAGCCCCATGCTTGAAGTCAATCAGATCTCGGTCAACTACGGCGCTGCGCCGGCGCTCTGGGATGTCTCTATTCGTTGCGGCGATAAAGAACTGGTCTGTGTGGTTGGCCCGAACGGTGCGGGCAAGACCACCCTGATCAATGCGATCGCCGGCTTGCATGGGGTCAAGAGCGGCAGTCTGCTGTTTCGCGGCCAAGATGTGACGCGTCTGTCAAGCCATCTTTTTTGCGAGGCAGGGATCGCCATCGTGCCCGAGGGACGCCGGCTTTTCACTCAGATGTCGGTCATGGAGAATCTGGAGCTCGGTGGATTCATCGCCTCGGCCCGGCCGCATCGCGCCGCCCGCCTGGAGCAGGTGCTCGCTTTGTTTCCGGCGCTCAAGGTCAAGTTGGGCAGTCCCGCCGGTTCGCTCTCGGGCGGTCAGCAGCAGATGGTGGCCATCGGACGCGCCCTCATGGCCGGCCCCACGCTTTTGCTGCTCGACGAGCCATCGCTGGGCCTGGCCCCGTCCATCGTCCTCGATATGTTCGCTGCCATCCGGCGTATCAATGAGCAGGGGACAGCGGTGCTCCTGGTTGAGCAAAATGTGGCGATGGCTCTGGAGACGGCCGATCGTGCGTATGTGATGGAAGAGGGCCGTATCGTCGCCGAAGGACAGGCGCGTGAGATGATGAACAGACCTGAGATCCAGAAGGCTTACCTGGGGATCGAGGCGCACTGATTTTCAGCGCGGGCCCTCTTCGCGCCGCATGGCTCTGCCCCTCATTACCGACCCTTTTTTCTACCTGGTGGCCATCCCCTCGGTGCTGCTGATGGGGGTCAGTAAAAGCGGTTTTGGCACCGGTTTTGGATCGCTGGCAGTGCCGCTGATGGCGCTGGCGGTCAGCGTACCTGAGGCGGCAGCGATCTTGATGCCTGTGCTGCTGCTGACCGATATTCTGGGCCTGATTTTCCTGCGCAGCCACCTCGACTGGACCCTGCTGAGGTTCCTGGTGCCTTGCGGTTTGGTGGGTACGGTGTTGGGCTTCGTGCTGTTCCGACTGCTCAGCCCGGGCGTGGTGGAGGCGGTGGTGGGCATCTCCACCCTGATTTTTCTGGCGCAACGCCTGATGTTTCCGCCCAAGCCCGATGCTGCGCCGCCGCGGCGCTGGGTCGGCGCGATTCTGACCGCCACCTCGGGTTTCACCAGTTTTATTGCCCATGCTGGCGGACCACCCATCAGCGCCTATGTCATCCCCCTGCGCCTTTCGCCGCTGCTGTTTACCTCGACGATGGCCTACTTCTTTTTTGTCATCAATCTATCCAAGTGGATTCCCTACGGTTTTCTGGGTTTGCTGGACCTGCGCAATATGTTGACCTCGCTTACTTTGCTGCCGCTGGTACCCCTGGGGGTCTGGGTGGGGGTCAATCTGGCGCGCCGCATCGACGCCGGGCTGTTCTACAAGTTTGTCTATGTCGGCATGTTTTTGACGGGCCTGAAGCTGCTCTGGGACGGTCTGCGCTCGATGGGTTCGGCCGCTTAGGACCGGACCGTGGGCGGTGCCGCGAAATCGCACTGGCGCCACGCCTCATACACCGCCACCGCCACCGCATTGGACAGGTTGAGGCTGCGCTGGCCTGGCCGCATCGGCAGACGCAGTTGTCGGCCCGGGTCGAAGCTCATGCGCAGAACCGCCGGCAGGCCTGCCGTTTCGGAGCCGAAGACCAGCCAATCGCCGGCCTGAAACTGCGTCTCGAAGGGCGAGTGCGCCCCGCGTGCGGTAAAAGCAAAGAGTCGCTCGGGCGGCGGCTGTTCGCTGCGTAGCAAGTCTTCCCAGCTTGCGTGCCGCTTGACGCAGGCGTATTCGTGATAGTCCAGCCCGGCGCGTTTGAGTTGACGGTCCTCCATCGCAAAGCCCAGAGGTTCGACCAAATGCAACTGGCAGCCGGTATTGGCTGACAGCCGGATCACATTGCCGGTGTTGGGCGGGATCTCGGGGTGGACCAGCACGATATGGAACATGTTGCCGATTATCGGCAGCGATTGCAGCCCGGATGGGCCTTCAGGATGGCGTGCGTGCGACCACCAGGGCTTGAACGCCCTTGGCGCCGGCCTGCAGCAGGCTTTGCGCTGCCGCATTGAGTGTGGCCCCGCTGGTCATTACATCGTCGACCAGAACCACCGCGCGTCCGCGGACGCAGTCCGGGGCCAGGGGCTCGGTCAGGAAGGCGTCGCGGACATTGGCCAGCCGCTGTGCGCGGTCGAGTTGACTTTGCGCCAGCGTGTGTCGGGTGCGCAGCAGCAGTCGGGTCTGCAGTTGTGCCTTGCAGCCGCTGAGCCGGTGCAAGGAGCGGGCAAGCTCCCAAGCCTGATTGAAGCCGCGCTCGGCCAGTCGCTGTGCCGACAGGGGCAGGGGCATCAGCACATCGTCCGACCCCAAGTCCCCCAGCAACGCTCGGACGCCAGCGTCGCGCAGCAGTAAGCCGGCGAAGAGTTCGCTGTAGCCCGATTGCCGCTGAAACTTGAAAGCGGTCAGCAGTTCGTTCCAGGGGAAGGCATAGTCCACCGCGGCATGACAGGCCTCCAGCGCCCAGTCCCGGCAGTCGGGGCAGGGGGCGTCCCCCACCTGTGTCCGGGTCAGGGCGCAGCGGGCGCAGCGTGGTCGCGCGCCGGCAAAACGCTCCAGACAGGAGGCACACAATTGAGGCCGGGGCCAGCTGTGACAGACCGCACAGCGGCTGGGCAAGTGGTGTTTTGGCAGTCCCGGAAACATAGAGCCCCCTATACTGGACTCACGGACCGCGCTTGTCCAGAGAGACCTTGCGGCGCCGGTCCGCTGCCTTGACAGCCCCCACACCTGACTCCACGCCCCCCCATTTTGATCGGCCCGCGCTGCTGCGCTGGCAGCATCTGCATGGGGCAGCGCAGACCCCCTGGCTGCATGAGGAGGCAGGGCGGCGCATGTTCGAGCGGTTGCAGTGGTTTCGGCGAAAGCCCCGGGACTGGACGCACTGGGCCCCGGGCCTGAGCGGCGCTGCGGTGCATGCCGACCTGCTCCGGGCCTGTGGCCCAGGGGCCTGGCTGGTCGAGCCGGTCGACCGGCGCCGGGCGCGCCTTCAGGGGGAGATAACGCCGCCCTGGTGGCATTGGCGGCGCTGGCGCCATGCCAAACCGCGCTGGCAAGAGGCGCCGGATCATTCGCAGGACATGGTGTGGGCCAATATGGTGCTCCACGCCCAGCCCGACCCGGTTGACCTGTTTGCACGCTGGCATCGGATGCTGCGTGTCGACGGTTTTGTCATGTTCTCCTGTCTCGGTCCTGATACGGCGCTCGAGTTGCGTGGCATCTATCAGCAGCAGGGGTGGCCGCCGCCGGCTGCCCCGCTGACGGATATGCACGACTGGGGCGATATGCTGGTGCGCTGCGGCTTTGCCGAGCCGGTCATGGAGATGGAGCGGCTGACCCTGACTTTCAGCAGTGCCCACGCTTTGTTGTCCGAATTGCGCCAGTGGGGGCGCAACCTGCATCCCCAGCGCCACCCCGGCTTGCGCGGACGGACCTGGCATCAGGCGCTGTTGTCGGCCATCGAGCGCGATGGCGCGCGCCAGGCCGATGGTCGCCTGAGCCTGAGCGTGGAACTGATCTTTGCCCATGCCCTCAAGCCGGCGCCGCGACTGAAGACCGATGGGCTGACCCGGGTGGCCGTCGACGAATTGCGTCGATCACTGCGGCCATCAAACCCACGATGAGCGGGTGGATGAAGGAGGCGGCGCTAAACTCTAGCGGTGCCGCCCAATTGACGCTCTTGGAGCTCTGCCCCGCCCCTGATCCACCGGCCCCGTGATGTCAACGCCCCCTCCGTACCGCTTCGCCACTGCCTACTCCAGCGATGAGGAGGGTCGGTGCGCCGGGCTGCGCTGGACGCTGCGTCGCAATTGCAGTTTGTCGCCCGGGCAGTTGCTGCGCTTTTACCTCGGCGTGTGCGCTGTGTCCTTGGTCATCGCTGGCGGTTTCTGGTTCATGGGGGCGACCCTGGTTCTGCCCTTTGCCTCGGTGGAGATTGCGGTGCTCGGTGCGGCCCTGCTGATTTACGCGCGTCATGCCGGTGATGGGGAAACCATCATCCTACAGGGTCCCATGCTGGTGGTCGAGCGAGACCACGGCGGGGCGACCGAGCGCACCGAGTTCTCGCGCGATTGGGTGCGGGTGGAACCCAGCGGTGGCGATGGTTCTCTGATTGAAGTGTCCGGCCAGGGCCGGCGTGTGGTTGTCGGCCGGCATTTGAGGCCAGAGCTCAGGCCTGCCTTGGCGCGGGAGATTCGCATGGCTTTGCGTGGGGCCTGACCGGGGGGCCATCCCAAGCTGTCACCAAACTTTCAAAGGCGCGCTTTCGAGCCCTACGCTCACTGCCTATAATCCCGGGGTTGATCTGATCACGAAACCTTCCGAAGAGCAAAGACGATGAACGCGAGCAAATTTCAGGGCGGCGGTTTGAGGAGCGTTTCGGCGCTCGTCCGATCGATTCGAGACCTCTTGGCATCGGTGGCCGGCAAGGCGTACGGTGCTTTGGCTTTGGTGGCCGCCTCCTGGGCCTCCTCGGCAGCCGCGAGTTCCTTCAACCTGCCCGGCGGCCCGCAGCCTTTTCAGCTCAATTTACCCAGTCCAGCCACCCGCATCGCAGCTGAACAAAACTGGCTGCACTGGGCCATGATGATCATCTGCCTGGTCATCTTCATCGCGGTGTTCGGTGTGATGTTCTATTCCATCTGGAAGCATCGGCGCTCGGTGGGCCACAAGGCGGCCTCTTTTCACGAGTCCACCGCGGTGGAGATTGCCTGGACCGTGGTGCCCTTCCTCATTGTCATTGGCATGGCTCTGCTTTCGACCAAGCTGCTGGTGGCGCAAAAAGACACCTCCAACGCCGACCTGACCATCAAGGCCACCGGCATTCAGTGGAAGTGGGGGTATGAATACATCAAGGGGGAGGGTGAGGGCATAGCCTTTGTCTCCACGCTCGATGCCGGCCACCGAGCGCTGTCCAATGCCGGCGGGCCCAAGCCGGGCGAGATCATCAGCGACTACCTGCTCAAGGTTGACAACCCGCTGGTCGTGCCGGTCAACCAGAAGGTTCGTATCATCACGACGGCCAACGATGTGATTCACGCCTTTGCGGTGCCGCAGTTTGGCATCAAGCAGGACGCCATTCCTGGCTTCGTGCGCGACACTTGGTTCCGCGCCGAAAAAACCGGTGATTTTTACGGCCAGTGCCAGGAGTTGTGCGGTAAAGAGCATGCTTACATGCCTATCCATGTCAAGGTGGTGACGGCCGAGCAGTACTCGCAATGGGTGCAGGCCAAGCTCAAGGAGGCCGCGGCCAAAGCGGATGACCCGAGCAAGGTTTGGCAGCAGGCTGATCTGGTGGCCCGCGGCGAGAAGGTCTACGCGGCCAATTGCGCGGCCTGCCATCAGGCCAGCGGCAAAGGGGCCGGCCCCATCAAGGCCCTCGATGGTTCGGCCATCGTCGTCGATGCCGACCCGCTCAAAACCATCAACATTCTTCTCAATGGCGCTGCTGGCGGTGCCATGCCGGCCTGGAAGCAGCTCAGTGACACCGAGATCGCCGCGGTCATCACCTACACCAAGAACAACTGGTCAAACAAGACCGGTCAGCTCGTTCAGCCCGCGCAAGTTCAATCGGCGCGCAAATAAGTTCAAGAGTTCGTCGAAATCCTATTAAAGGGTAGATCCATGAGTGCAGTCCTCGACCATCATTCGCACGATCACGATCATGATCACCACGCACCCACCGGCTGGCGCCGCTGGGTGTTCGCCACCAATCACAAGGACATTGGCACCCTGTATCTGCTGTTCGCTTTTGCGATGCTGATGTTTGGCGGTGTGTTGGCGCTGGGGATCCGAGCGGAGCTGTTTCAGCCGGGCTTGCAACTGGTCAACCCGGAGTTGTTCAACCAGCTCACCACCATGCACGGGCTCATCATGGTGTTCGGCGCGATCATGCCGGCCTTCGTGGGCTTCGCCAACTGGATGATCCCGCTGCAAATCGGTGCGGCCGATATGGCTTTTGCGCGCATGAACAACTTGAGTTTCTGGTTGATGATCCCGGCCGGACTGATGCTGGCCGGCTCATTCTTCATGCCCGGCGGTGCGCCCGCGGCTGGCTGGACCTTGTATGCGCCGTTGACGCTGCAGATGGGTCCGTCCATGGACGCCGGCATTTTTGCCCTGCATATTCTGGGCGCCTCGTCCATCATGGGCTCGATCAACATCATCGTCACCATTTTGAATATGCGCGCCCCCGGGATGACGCTGATGAAGATGCCGATGTTCGTTTGGACCTGGCTGATCACGGCCTACCTGCTCATTGCGGTCATGCCGGTGCTCGCTGGCGCCATCACCATGACGCTGACCGATCGCCACTTCGGCACCAGCTTCTTTAATCCGGCCGGCGGCGGCGATCCGGTGATGTACCAGCATATCTTCTGGTTCTTCGGGCATCCCGAGGTCTACATCATGATCCTGCCGGCCTTTGGCATCATCAGCCATATCATTCCGGCCTTCTCGCGCAAGCGTCTCTTCGGCTACGCGTCCATGGTGTATGCCACCGGCTCGATCGCCATTCTGAGCTTCATTGTCTGGGCCCACCACATGTTTACGACCGGCATGCCGGTGACGGGTCAGCTTTTCTTCATGTACGCCACCATGCTGATTGCCGTACCCACCGGGGTGAAGGTGTTCAACTGGATCGCCACCATGTGGAAGGGCTCAATGACCTTTGAGACGCCCATGCTGTTCGCCGTTGGATTCCTGTTTGTGTTCACCATGGGCGGCTTCACCGGGCTTATCCTTTCGGTGGCGCCGGTCGACACACAGCTGCAGGACGGCTACTATGTTGTCGCACATTTCCACTATGTGCTGGTGGCCGGTTCGCTGTATGCCATGTTCGCCGGTTTCTATTACTGGGTTCCCAAGTGGACCGGCGTGATGTACAACGAAACACGGGGCAAGATCCACTTCTGGTGGTCGCTGATTTCCTTCAACATCACCTTCTTCCCCATGCACTTCCTGGGCCTGGCGGGCATGCCGCGGCGCTACGCAGACTACCCCATGCAGTTTGCTGACTTCAATATGTGGGCGAGCGTCGGAGCCTTCGCATTTGGCATCGCCCAGGTTTATTTCTTCCTTTTCGTCGTGCTGCCCGTGATGCGTGGCGTCGGCGAAAAGGCTTCGGCCAAGCCCTGGGAGGCGGCTGAAGGCCTGGAGTGGGAAGTGCCCTCGCCGGCTCCCTTCCATACCTTCGAGACGCCCCCCAAGCTAGATGCCACCGCCACGCGCGTGATTGGTTGAGGTGGGCGTGTCCGGTCAAGACGGAAAGAGCAATCGCCGCCTGGGGCTGATTCTGGCCACGGTGGCATTGGTCTTTTTCTTGGGCTTCATGGCCCGCATTGTTTTGCTCGGTGCCTGAGCGTCGATCATGCAAATGCGTCGCGATAACCTGCGGATGACCGGCAAGCTGGTGGTGATTGTGCTGGGCATGTTCGGCTTTGGTTATGCCCTGGTGCCGCTGTACATTGCAATTTGCGAGATGACCGGCATCAATGTGCTGGCGCTCAGTGACAAGCTGATTCCAGGCAACACCTCGCGGCAGGCCGCCAATACCCAGATTGACGCCACGCGTACGGTGACGATCGAGTTCGATGCCAACGCCCGTGGCCCCTGGGACTTCAAACCCGCAGTCCGTTCGGTTCAGGTTCGTCCCGGTGAGCTCACCACCGTCATGTACGAATTCCAGAACATCCAGAACCGGACCATGGCCGCACAGGCCATTCCCAGCTATGCACCGCGACAGGCCTCGCCGCATTTCAACAAGCTCGAGTGTTTCTGCTTTAACCAGTACACCCTGGCTCCGGGCGAGAAGCGTCAGTGGCCCGTGGCCTTCGTCATTGACCCCAAGCTGCCCAAGGATGTGACTACGATTACCCTGTCCTACACCTTCTTCGAGGTGGGCGGTAAGGTGCCCGCAGCCCCTTCAGGCTCGGTGGGCAAGTCGGCCGCTACGGCTGCGTCCGGTCATTCGGGAGCCTGAGTATCGTGGCCGGATTGAACCCTGCTTCCTGGATCGGTACGGTCAAGGCTGTGTTGTGGTCCTTTTTGGGGTTGCGTGCTCGCAGCGACTTCGACCACGATGTGCGCCAGCTCAAGCCGCTGCAGGTGATTGCAGTGGCCTTCCTGGGCGTGTTTGTTTTTGTGGGCGGCCTGGCTGCGCTGGTGCACTGGATAGTGCCTGGTTGAGCCACGGCCTGTTGCTTAGGTTTTTGCAGAGCGATTGAGTCAAAGAGGAAAGAGTATGTCTTCAGCTACGCATGGCACCACGCCTTATTACTTTGTACCGGCCCCATCGCGCCACCCGGTCATGACCGCAATTGGGCTGTTCTTCGTCATCTTTGGCGCGACGCAATGGGTCAATGGGGCTGCTTGGGGAGCTTACAGCCTCTTGTTCGGCCTGCTCTGGTGGTTTATGGTGCTCTTCCAGTGGTTCCGCGATGCGGTCGGCGAGAGCGAGGGGGGCCTCTACAGCGCCCGGATTGATCGCTCTTTCCGCTGGAGCATGAGCTGGTTTATTTTTTCCGAGGTCATGTTTTTCGGAGCCTTCTTCTCGGCCTTGTGGTGGGCCCGCGCGCACGCCCTACCCGCGCTGGGTAGTTTGGACAATGCCCTGCTGTGGCCTGATTTCCGGGCCGTCTGGCCGACGGTTGAGGCTGGCGTCACCGGTTCGCCGGCCGACATCGTCGAGCCCTTTGCCACGATTGGCCCGTTCTGGCTTCCGACTATCAACACGGCCTTGTTGCTGACCTCTGGCGTAACGCTGACCATTGCGCACCACGCGCTGCGCGAGGGGCATCGCGCCAAAACCATCAACTACATGTGGATCACTGTGTTGCTGGGCGCTACTTTCCTGTGCGTCCAGGGTTATGAGTACGCCCACCTCTACCAGGATCTCAACCTTAAGCTCAGCTCGGGTATTTACGGCTCAACCTTCTTCATGCTGACCGGCTTTCATGGCTTGCATGTGTTTGTCGGTATGCTGATGCTGCTGTTTATCACGCTGCGTCTGCAAAAAGGGCACTTCACGCCCGAGCGTCACTTCGGCTTTGAAGGTGCAGCCTGGTATTGGCATTTTGTTGATGTGGTTTGGCTCGGTTTGTACATCCTCGTCTACTGGATGTGAGGCGTTCGCCCCCGGCCCGGCCGGAGGGGCCTGAAGAAAGGCCGCATTTGTCGCGGCCTTTTTTTATGAGATCCGGGGCTCAGCTGCCGGTGGGTAAACCCGTCGGACGGATATAGCCGAGCTTCCAGGCCAGCAAAACGCAGACGAACAGCAGGATGGAAAATCCAACCCGGAAAGCCAAGGCTTTGGCCATGTGCCCGGACTTGGGCTTGTCACCGGTTCCACCCTTGAGCATGAAATACAGAGCGCTGGCCAAGGCCCCGATGATGGCCACAAAAGCCAGTCCAATGAGATATGACATACAGGAGATTATCTGCGCATGCTGGAGTCTGAGCGTGAGTCTGCAGGCCGTTCGGGTCGTTCCCTGCGCTGGTGGGTTGTGACCCTGGCGACGCTGGGGATGGTTGCGTTGACCTTCTCCCTGGGGCGGTGGCAATTGGCCCGCGCTCAGTACAAGACCGAGCGGGCCGCCTCGATCGAGGCCCGGGCTCGGGCGCCTTCCTTGCCGGTGCAGGAACTTCTAAGCAGCTCCGATCTGGCCCACCTGGTGCACAGGCGTGTGGTGGTTCAGGGGCACTGGCTAGCCGATCGCACGGTCTACCTTGATAACAGGCCGATGGCGGGCCGTCAGGGCTTATGGGTCTTGACGCCTCTGCAATTGGAGGGACATGCGCAGGTGCTTTGGGTGCAGCGTGGCTGGATTGCGCGAAACTTTCAGGATCGGCGGCAAGTGAACCCGATAGACACGCCGCAGGGCCTGGTGAGTCTCGAGGGACGCTTAGCCCTGACCCCGGGGCAGCTTTATCAGCTTGGTCCTGAAGAAGTCGGTCCGATCCGACAAAATCTCGATCTGGCGCAGTATCGAGCCGAGTCGGGCTTGCCCCTGCTTTCGGCCCTTCTCATACAGACGGGGCAGCCCAGCGAGGGCCTGCTGCGTGATTGGGACCCGCCGGAGTCGGGGGTGCACAAGCATCAGGGGTATGCATTCCAGTGGTTCAGCCTGTCCGCTTTGCTGGTGTTGCTCTACGCTTGGTTTCAATGGATTGCGCCGTATCGCAGGAAGCTTTCAGCCCCCCGTTCATGAACACCCCTTTGCCCCCCAAGTCCGCGCCGGAGCAGCCCCTGAGCCTGACCGTTCACGACCTGCCTTCGCCCGAGCGGGCCAGTACGGCAGCGGCCGCTGCCGGTCGGGTGCGCATGCTGCTGATTTTGTTGGTCTGCGCCGCGCCGGTGATCGCCTCCTACTTTACTTACTACATCGTTCGGCCCGAGGGGCGGCGCAACTTCGGTGAGCTGATTGAGCCCCAGCGTCCCTTGCCCGCTATCCAGGCCATCAATTTGCAAGGGCAGTCTCAGCCCCTGAACCACCTCAAGGATCAGTGGTTGCTGATCAGCGTGGCCTCGGGCGCTTGTGATGAGCGTTGCCAAAACCATCTGTACCTGCAGCGTCAGCTGCGCGAGTCCCTGGGCCGTGAGAAGGACCGGGTGGATCGGGTGTGGCTGATCGACGATGAAGCACCGGTACCCGCTTCCTTCCTACCGGCCTTGCAGGGAGCAGTGGTCCTGCGTGTGCCGGCCGCCGACCTGAGGGCCTGGTTGCAGCCTGCACCGGGTCAGCAGCTGGCCGATCACCTGTTTGTGGTTGACCCCATGGGCAACTGGATGCTTCGTATGCCTGCCGGCCTGAGCGTGGAGTCGGCCGGCCGTGCCAAGCGGGATCTGGAGCGAGTCTTGCGGGCCTCGAGCAGCTGGGATCAGCCCGGCCGCTGATGGAGCTGCGTCATGACTGAAGTGGCTCTCTACGACTTCGGCCCCACAGGGCGCCTTATGCTCATGGGCGTGCTTGTTGCTCTCGGCCCCCTGGCGTGGGTCTGGCTGCGACAGCGCTCAAGCGATCCGGTGCGGCGGCTGCGCACCCTCACCCTGGTGACTTTGTTCCTGACTTTTGACTTGATTGTCTTCGGCGCTTTCACCCGTCTGAGCGACTCGGGTCTGGGCTGCCCCGATTGGCCCGGCTGCTATGGCAGCGCCAGTCCCTTGGGCGCGCGTGAGGAAATCACCCAAGCGCAGACGGCTTTGCCCACCGGACCCGTGACCCACGCCAAGGCCTGGATCGAGATGGTGCACCGCTATCTGGCTACCGGCGTGGGCGTGCTCATCCTCACGCTGGCCGCTGCCAGCTGGTGGGCGAGTCGGCGTCCGGGGAGCGCGGGATCGATCGTTTCCCCATGGTGGCCGACCTTGACGCTGGTATGGGTGTGTGTACAGGGGGCTTTTGGTGCCTGGACTGTGACCATGAAGCTGTTCCCGGCCATTGTGACCCTGCACTTGCTCGGCGGCTTGTTCTTGCTGGCCCTGCTGCAGGCGCAAGCCAGTCGCTACGCGCTGGCCGGGGGACACACGGACTGGACGATCCTGCCCCGGCGCGTCTACGCCCTGATGTGCCTTGGGTTTGCTTTGCTCTGGGTGCAGATTGCATTGGGCGGTTGGGTCAGCACCAATTACGCGGTGTTGGCCTGTACCGAATTTCCGTCCTGCCAGGGTTCGTTCTGGCCCCCCATGGATTTCCGACAGGGCTTTAGTTTCTGGCGCGAACTCGGCAGTACAGCAGACGGTCAAAACATCAGCTTTGCTGCGCTTACTGCCATCCACTATGTGCACCGGATCGGGGCTTACTTGGTGATGTTGATCTTGCTGATCGTCGCCGGCCTCTTGGGGCGTGAGCCGGCGACCCGTTCGGCCAGCTATTGGCTGCTTGGGCTGGTCATCTGGCAGTTTCTCAGTGGTCTGAGCAATGTCATTCTCGGCTGGCCTCTGGTGGCCGCCTTGGCCCATACCGGTGGCGCGGCTGCCCTGGTGGTACTGCTGACGGCTCTGGTCTCGCGCACCCGCGCCGGCAGCCCGCGGCCCGACAGGGCCTACACTGCGAGGTCCCAGGTGTCCGCATGAGTTCGCCCCAAGCCTCGGCCGCTCCGGCCCTCCCTTTCGCCTCGCGCTGGTCTCAGTTCTACGCGCTGACCAAGCCGCGCGTGGTGCAACTGATCGTCTTTTGTGCGCTGATCGGCATGGTACTGGCTGTGCCGGGCTTACCCCGCTGGACCGATGTCAGCCTGGCGCTGGTTGCTTGTGCGGGCATCTGGCTGGTCGCTGGAGCAGCGGCTGCTTTCAATTGCATCGTCGAGCGTCACATTGATGCACGCATGCGGCGCACTGCCTGGCGGCCCACCGCCAAGGGAGAGCTGGGTAACGGACAGACTCTCTTGTTCTCGGGCGCTTTGTGTGTCGCCGGGTCTTTCGTGCTGTATGTTTGGGTCAATCCCCTGACCATGTGGCTGACCTTTGCCACCTTTGTCGGCTATGCCGTCATTTACACCGTGGTGCTCAAGCCGCTGACGCCTCAGAACATCGTCATCGGGGGGGCCTCGGGGGCAATGCCGCCGGTTTTGGGATGGGCGGCAATGACGGGTGAAGTGGCGCCGCAAGCCTTGATTTTGTTTCTCATCATCTTCTTGTGGACGCCACCGCATTTCTGGGCCCTGGCGCTCTACCGTGTGGAGGATTACCGCAAGTCAGGGTTGCCCATGTTGCCGGTCACCCACGGCAACGAATTTACGCGCTTGCACATCCTGCTCTACACCGTGGTTCTGCTGGCCGCTTGCCTGATGCCGTTTGTTTTCAAGATGAGCGGCTGGTTTTATCTGGTCTCGGCGCTCATCCTCGGCTTTATTTTTTGCGCCTATGCCTGGGCGCTGTGGCGCGAGTATTCCGATGCGCTGGCACGCAAGACTTTTCGTTTTTCTTTGATCCATCTCTCGCTGCTGTTTGCGGCGCTGCTGATCGATCATTACCTGCCCTGATGCTTTGCCTGCGCCGCCTCGTTCTTCTTGTGGGGGTCGCCGGCCTGCTGGGCGCCTGCTCGCCTGAAAAGCCCGCCTTTCGCAGTATTGACATTACGGGCGCCGATTACGCCCGGGACTTCAAACTCGCCGACTTCAATGGGCAGCAACGCACTTTGGCCGATTTCCGTGGAAAGGTCGTGGTGGTGTTCTTTGGTTTTGCACAGTGTCCCGATGTCTGCCCTACTGCGCTGTCTGACTTGGTGCAGGTCAAGCAGTTGCTCGGAGCTGACGGGTCGAAACTACAGGCGATTTTTATCACTCTCGATCCAGAGCGTGACAGCGCCGAGGTTCTCAAGGCCTACACCGCCAACTTCGACCCAGAGTTTCTGGCCCTGATACCGACGAGCGAGCAGTTGCCCGATTTGGCGCGCCACTTCAAGATCTTCTATCGCAAGAATGAGGGCAAGACCCCCGGCAGCTACACCCTCGACCATTCGGCCGGCAGCTATGTGTTTGACCCCCAGGGTCGGGTGCGGCTCTACACCCGCCAAGGTATCAAGGCCGATGCCCTGGCTGAAGACCTGCGCCTCCTGCTGCGAGGCAGATAGGCCTTAAAGCCGGAGGGGCTCAGGCGTAGGCTGCCAGCGCCTGACGCATTTTCTTGAGCGCTGCCCCTTCGATCTGGCGGATGCGCTCGGCACTGACTTGGTATTGGCTGGCCAGTTCATGCAAGGTCATGCCTCCGGAGCCATCGTCGTTGACCTTGAGCCAGCGTTCCTGAACGATGCGTCGAGAGCGTTCGTCCAGCGTCTGCAGCGCAGCAGCGATGCCGTCGCTGGCCATCAGATCGCGCTGGTGCGATTCGATCAGGGCCGTAGGTTCGTGGCGAGTGTCCGCTAGATACGCGATCGGACCGTAGGCTTCCTCGCCATCGTCACCTGGACTCGGGTCGAGCAGGACATCGCCGCCGGCCATGCGCTGCTCCATCTCGATCACATCCTCGCGCTTGACCTCCAGCGAACGAGCCATCTCATCAATCTGGTCCTCGCTGAGCGAGTCCCTGTGCGTGGCCGCCTCCGCATCGTCCTTGAAGCCTTGCTTCATCGAACGCAAGTTGAAGAACAGTTTGCGCTGCGCTTTGGTGGTGGCCATTTTCACCATGCGCCAATTGCGCAGGATGTATTCATGGATTTCGGCCTTGATCCAGTGCAGCGCATAGCTCACCAGCCGTACGCCTTGATCGGGGTCGAAGCGTTTGACGGCCTTCATCAGGCCTATATTACCCTCTTGGATCAGGTCGGCGTGGGGCAGGCCGTAGCCCAGATACTTGCGCGAGACGGAAACGACCAGTCGCAAGTGCGAGAGCACCAGGCGGCCGGCGGCCTCCAGATCGTTATTCGCGCGCAGTCGGCGGGCGCAGTCCTGCTCCTCTTCGAGCGTGAGCAGGGGCATGCGGTTGACCGCACTGATGTAGGCATCCAGATTGCCCAGCGGTGGCAAGAGGCTGGAACCAGCCCACGGCTGGCTGACCGCCAGGGTTCCCGGACTCACAGACAAACTTGTCATGGGTGACTCCTTGAATCGATGGGAGTAGTTTAGCACTCGACATGCTCGAGTGCTAATAGCCCTGCGTCGATGGGCGACGGATTACTAATAAATAGTTACTATTTTCTGTCGGAGGGCAAGTCCCGGGCGTGGACATCCTGAATTTCGGGCGGTCGACCCATCGATCCCAGACTGGCACGGCTCGGGGAGGCTGCGCCTTCCAAGGGGGGGTCGCCCGAGGCCCTGCCAGCGGTGCCCCCGAGATGGGTGAAGATACGAACCCGGGAAAAGTGTGCACTAACATCCATATTAGGTTTGCGACCCGTCAGCAAGCGCAGCAGAATCCAGAAAAAGAGGATGACCACCAGGATCAGGACCAGGATCAGGGCCAGCATCAGGCCAACGATTCGTAGAAGCAGGCGCAAGAGGCTGCTCATGATTCTCGAGAAGAGACGGAGGAGGGGCATGGGGCGAGGAACGGTAAGTGGCCTTGGCGGAGGCGCTGCAAGCTTATCAGCGAACACAAGGCCCTGCGGACTACCTGAGGCCATGCGACCCTGGCTCAGTATCGTGATGCCTGTGCTCGATGAGGGCGCTGTTTTGCCCGCAGCCCTGCAGGCCCTCGCACTCTGGCGCGGTGCCGGCGCCGAACTCATCGTGGTCGACGGGGGCAGCTCGGACGACAGCCTGCGTTATGCACAAGAGGGCGCCGATCTGGTCCTGCTCGCCCCGCGAGGGCGCGCAGCACAAATGAATGCGGGCGCCGCCCAGGCCCGAGGCCATTGGTTGCTTTTCTTGCACGCCGACACACGCCTGCCCGAGCAGGGGCTGGCCGCCCTCAGCCGCCTCGGTCCGCAAGCGCTGTGGGGGCGCTTCGAGGTGCGCATCGACGATCCGGATCCGATGCTGGCAGTCGTCAGCCGCATGATGAATTTTCGTTCGCGCTGGACCGGTATGGCCACTGGGGATCAGGCGATGTTTGTGCGGCGTCAGGTGTTCACGCAGGTGGGCGGTTTCCCCGACATGGCCTTGATGGAGGACCTGGCGCTGTCGCGCAAACTCAAGTCGCTCGCGCCTCCGGTGTGTCTGCAGCCAGCCGTGCTGACATCGCCGAGACGGTGGCGCACGCACGGCATCTGGCGCACCATTGGGTTGATGTGGCGTTTGCGCGCCGCCTATTTTCTGGGTGCCGATCCGGACGATCTGGCCCGTCAGTATGGTTACCGGCCGCGCGGGCGTTGAGACGGTGCCCGTGGCGGTGTTCGCCCGTGCGCCGGTGGCCGGGCGCGCCAAGACACGATTGAGCCCCTTGCTTGGTCCGGCCGGCGCCGCCCGGGCGCACCGTCAACTTGTGATGCGGACGGTACAAACGGTGCAACGCAGCGGCATGCCCTTGCACTTGTGGTGCGAGCCCTCATCGCAGGCACGGTTTTTTCGCGTCTTACAGCAGGTCTTTGATTGTCCGGCCTACGACCAGGTTCAAGGTGACCTGGGTCGGCGCATGCACGCAGCGTTTGAGGCCCGTTCTGATCGGGGCCCTCTGCTTTTGATCGGTACCGATTGCCCCATGCTCGATCCCGCGCATCTGCATCGGGCCGCACAAAGGCTGCTCGACGGTGACGATGCTGTCTTCACGCCGGCCGAGGATGGTGGCTATGTGCTTGTCGGTCTGCGCCGACCGCAGGCTGCACTTTTCGAGTCGGTCGATTGGGGCACGAGTGGCGTGATGCGGCAAACGCGTGAGCACTTGCAGGCTCTGCAACTGCGATGGAGCGAAATGCCCGTACTTTGGGATGTGGACCGGCCCGAAGATTGGCAGCGTTGGAAACAATCCTAGTCGAGCAAGGCCTGCGCAAATTCGCGGGCCTCAAAAGTCTCCAGATCTTCGAGCTTTTCGCCCACGCCAATAAAGTAGACCGCGGGGACCCTCCACTGGGGATGCTGCCGCGAGCGTTCGCGAGCCCACAGGGCTATGGCGGCCAGTACACCGCCTTTGGCGGTCCCGTCGAGCTTGGTGATGATCAGACCGGTGAGCTGTAAAGCCTCATCGAAGGCCTTGACCTGGGCCAGCGCATTCTGTCCGGTGTTGCCGTCGATGACCAGCAAGACTTCGTCGGGGGCGTGGGGGTCAGCCTTGGCGATCACTCGCTTGATCTTGCGCAATTCCTCCATCAGGTGCAGCTGCGTGGGCAGACGGCCGGCGGTGTCGACCAGCACCACATCTTTGCCGCGCGCTTTGCCAGCGCTAACTGCATCAAAGCTCACAGCGGCTGGATCGCCGCCCTCCTGGCTGACGATATCCACCGTATTGCGTTCAGCCCAGACCATCAATTGCTCGCGCGCCGCTGCGCGAAAGGTATCGGCTGCGGCCAGCAGCACCGAAGCCCCCTCGACCGCCAGATGGCGGGTGAGTTTGCCTATGGAGGTGGTCTTGCCGGCGCCGTTGACCCCGGCCACCATGATGACCGTGGGTTGGTGTCGGCCGATTTCCAGCGGTCTTTGCAGCGGCTGCAGTAAATCCGTCAATGCATCGATCAGCATCGGTTTGATGGCCTGCGGATCGACAGCGCCGCTTTCGCCCACCCGTCGCTTGAGGTCGGTCAACAGGTGCTCGGTTGCCGCCACACCGGCATCGGCCATCAACAGAGCCGTCTCGAGTTCTTCGTACAGAGCCTCGTCGATACGGCTGCCACCCAATACACTGGTGAGGCTGCGTCCGGTTTTGCGCAAGCCCTCGCGCAGGCGGCCGATCCAACCCTGGCGCTGCGCAGGGCGCTCAGGCGTTTTTTCGGCTTCGGGGGCGGCCGAGATGGTGGCCGCTTGTACGGGCGATGCGTCGGTCGAAGCCGATGGGCTGGTGCCAAGGATTTGTTTGAAGAAACTGAACATGAAGCGGGTCTATTGAAGAAGGCCTATTCTAGAAACCCGAGGTCGTTTGGCCCGGTATACAGAGGATTGTGCATGCGAGCTTGGGTTTCACTTTTGAGGCTGTCAATCTGCGCAGCCGTTTTTCTTGGCGGTGGCTTGGCCTACGGGCCTGCAAAGGCCCAGGTGTCTGCGCCAGCCCCGGTGATGGATGAAGGCGCTCCGCGCCAGTTCACCCTGGCCAACGGCATGAGCTTGTTGATCAAGGTCGATCGGCGTGCGCCTACCGCCGTTCATATGCTCTGGGTGCGGGTGGGCTCGATCGACGAGGTTGACGGCACCTCAGGCGTCGCGCATGTGCTCGAGCACATGATGTTCAAGGGGACGCCCACCGTGGGGCCCGGTGAGTATTCCAAGCGCATTGCCGCCCTGGGCGGGCGTGACAACGCCTTCACCAGTCGCGATGCGACGGCCTACCACCAGCAGATACCGGCGGCCCGCCTCAGGGAAGTCATGGAACTGGAGGCCGATCGCTTCGCGCGTAATGTCTGGACGGACGATGAGTTCAAGCGCGAGATCGAGGTGGTCAAGGAGGAACGCCGACAGCGTATCGACGATTCACCGCGGAGCCAAATGTTCGAGGCTGCCCGGGCGGTCATGTTCACCGCTTCGCCGTATCGGCGTCCGATCATCGGCTGGATGAATGATCTGGACATGATGACGCCGCAGGATGTGCGGGAGTTTTATCAGCGCTGGTATGTGCCGGGCAATGCAGCCGTTGTTGTGGCTGGCGATGTCGATATCGAGCAAGTGCGGCGGTGGGCCGAGCAGTATTACGGGGCCATCCCCGCGCGCGCTCTCCCCGCACGCAAGCCGCGCCTGGAGCCGCCCCAGTCGGGACCGCGGCGGCTGGAGCACCGTGCCCGCGGCAGTCAGCCCTATGTGAGCCTGATGTACAAAGTGCCTCAACTCGATCCTCAGGCTTTGCAGCAGGACAAGCTCGATCCCTCCAGCCGCGACGCCTTGGCCCTGACCGTGCTGGCTTGGGTCCTTGATGGTCATTCGGCAGCCCGCCTGGATCGCACCCTGGTGCAGGGCGAGCGACCCGCGGCCTTGCGAGCCGGGGCTTACAACGGACTGTACGGTCGGGGGCCGCAGGTCTTCGTGCTCGATGGAGTGCCGGCAGAGGGTATCAGCACCCGGCAATTGATGGACGCCCTGCGCGAGCAGGTGGCTCGCGTTGCGCGTGAGGGCATTGCGGCCGTCGAACTCGAGCGGGTGAAAATTCAGTGGCTCGCCAGCCAGACCTACAAACGCGACGCCCTGTTCAGTCAGGCCAATGAAATGGGCAGCTATTGGTTGCTGGGGTTTCCTATCGATGCCGATCGACGCCTGGTGCAGCATCTGCGCAGTCTCTCGGCGGCCGATGTGCAGTCCGTAGCCCAGCGTTACTTCGGTGATGATCAATTGACCGAGGCCGTGCTGGTGCCCCAGTCCGGCGACGGGGGTCCCCCGGTGCGACGGGGGCGAAACGATTGGGGTGACGCCCCGATACGCGATCACTGATCCGGCGGCTGGCCGATCTTGCCTCTGGTTGGAAGGAGACTGTCTTGTTATCTGATTCCCGGATAGAGCTTTGCGCTCTGCGTTGTCTTGCGACCCAGGCCTTGAGCCGAATCAAGCTTGCTTCGGCCATCGTTCTGGCTTTGCTGGTCATATCGCCGGCCCAGGCGAGTCTGCCGATCGAGCACTGGCAACAGCCTGGCGGTGCGCGTGTGTATCTGGTGCGAAGTCCTTTCATACCCATGCTCGATGTGCAAATCGACTTCGATGCGGGTCAGCGGCGCGAGCCGCGCGAGAAAGCTGGGCTGGTGAGCAGCATGGCCAATTTGCTGAGCAAGGGGGTGCTGGCCAGAGGGGCAGAGCCGCCCCTCGATGAAAACCAGATTACCGAAGCCTGGGTTGATCTGGGCGCCAGGTTTGGGGCCAGCGCCAGTGCCGACCGGCTCAGTTTTTCGCTGCGCACCCTGACCGAGCCCGACTTGCTCGCGCGCGCGGTGGCCCTGGCGGCCCGCCAGCTGGGTGAGCCTTCCTTCCCGCAGCGCGTCTGGCAGCGCGAGCGTGAGCGCTACATCGCCGATCTGAAGGAGTCCTACACCCGGCCTGCCAGCGTTGCGGGGCGTCACTATGTGAAGGCGCTCTATGGTGACCATCCCTATGGCCATGAAATGACGGAGCAGACGCTGCAGCGCATCGGCCCTGACGATATGCGGCGGTTTTATCAGGAGTATGTGGGGGCATGCCGGGCGCGAGTCAGTCTGGTGGGGGCCCTTGACCGCGCGCAGGCCGATGCCCTGGTGCGTCAGCTCCTGGCGCGTTTACCTGAAGGCCCCTGTAGCCCGTCGCGAGTCATGCCCCCTGTGCCCGAGGTGGCCGCATTACCGGCCGCGCAGGATCTGCGCATTCCGTTCAAGGCGGCGCAGGCGCAGATCTTCATCGGTCAGCCCGGCTTCAAGCGTTCCGACCCCGACTTTTTTGCCCTCACTGTGGGCAACTACATCCTTGGGGGAGGTGGCTTTGTCTCGCGCCTGACTCGCGAGGTACGCGAATTGCGGGGCCTGAGCTATAGCGTCTACAGCTATTTTTCGCCGGGCCTGCATGCGGGCTCCTTCACGGTCGGTCTGCGCACCCGGCCCGACCAGGCTCAGCAGTCGGTCGAAGTGGTGCGGCAGGTGGTGCGTGACTTCATCGACCGGGGGCCTACTGAGGCAGAGCTGCAACAGGCCAAGCAGAGTCTGGTGGCCAGCTTTGTGCTGCGACTCGATAGCAACGCCCGCCTGCTGGAGAATGTGGCTAATATTGCCTGGCATGATCTGCCGCTCGATTACCTGAGCACCTGGACAGCTCAGGTCGAGCGCCTGACCACCGCCGATATCCGGGCCGCGTTTGCCCGTAAGTTGCAACCCGACCGCATGGTGACCCTGGTCTTGGGGGGCTCCTCATGAGCAGACCAGGCCTGCCCGGGCAGGGTAGCGAGCGAGCCCTGCCCGGGCGGGTGCGCATCATCGGGGGGATCTACAAGCGAACGCCGATTGCGGTGGCGCAGCGTCCTGGCCTTCGCCCCACTCCTGACCGGGTGCGCGAAACACTGTTCAACTGGCTGGGCCAAGACTTGAGTGGCTGGCAGGTGGTCGATGTATTTGCCGGCACCGGTGCACTGTCGCTCGAAGCGCTCTCCCGGGGCGCTGCGGGTGTGCAGGCCTTCGAGCGCGACACGCAACTGGCAGCGCAGATCCAGGCCCTCGGAGACAAGCTGGGGGCCCAGGCCCTGAGCGTGGTGCGCGGTGATGGTGTGGCGCTGCTGCGGGCCTTGCCTGCGGGTCAAGTCCACCTGGTCCTGATCGACCCGCCCTTCGACTCCGACCTCTTTGTGCCGGCCCTCAAGGCCGCCGTCCCGGCGCTGGCCGAGGGTGGACGCATTTACCTGGAGGCGCCTGTGGCCTGGACGCAGGCCCAGCTCGACCCCCTGGGCCTGCAACTGCTGCGCCAGGGGCGCGCTGGCGCCGTGCACTTTCATTTGCTGGCCGGCCAGAGCAGGCGGGCATAATTTGGTCATGGCTGCAACTTCTGCTCGTATCGCCGTTTACTCGGGCACCTTCGATCCCTTCACACTCGGTCATGCCGATGTGGTGCGACGATCGGTGGGTCTTTTCAATCGGGTACTGATAGCCGTAGCCGCGGCCCATCACAAAAAAACCCTTTTCAGTCTAGAGCAGCGGGTCGAGCAGGTGCGCGCCGCCACGGGGGGGCAAGCCTCGGTGCAGGTGCTGCCCTTTGATGGTCTGATCATGGACTTTTGCGCCCAGCACGGAGCATGCGCGGTGGTTCGCGGCGTGCGCAATCTCTCCGACTTTGACTATGAAGCGCAAATGGCTGCGATGAATCGAAAGCTCAGGCCTTCTGTCGAGACGGTATTCGTGCTGCCGGAGGCTTCGGTGCAGTGCATCAGCAGCACTCTGGTTCGAGAGATCAGCAAGCTCGGGGGCGATGTCAGTCAGATGGTCAGTCCGGCGGTGGCCGCGGCCCTGCGCGCGGCGCATCCGCGCTAAGAGGCTCGGTCATGGCCTTGATGATCACCGATGAGTGCATCAATTGCGATGTCTGCGAGCCGGAGTGTCCAAACCAGGCTATCTTCTTAGGCCCGCAAATCTACCAGATCGATCCGGCGCGCTGTACCGAATGCGTGGGGCACTTCGATGAGCCGCAGTGCGTACAGGTGTGCCCGGTGTCCTGCATCCCGGTACACCCAGACCATGTCGAGACCCGCGAGCAACTCGAAATGAAAGTTCAGCGGCTGCAAGAGCTGGCGCAACTGTCCGGACCCGTGCGCCGCAGTTGACGCCGGCGGGTCGCCTGGGAGCGATCTCGCAAAAAAGTATCAGTCGCCAGTTGGCTCGGCTGCGCTGCCGGTCGGCCGGTCCTTGCGCGGGGGTTTGGGTCGCGGTGTTGCGGTGGTGTGGATGGCTTGCATGGCTTTTTCCATCTCGCCGGCGGTCAGCAGTGGCCAAGCCTGGACCGCGCGTGCAACCGCCTCTTCCATGGCCTTGCGTTGTTCGGGGGCAGGCTTGCCCAACACCCAGCCAGAGACCTCGGATTTGACGCCGGGATGGCCGATGCCTATGCGCAGCCGCCAATAGTCGCCGGTACCCAGGCGGGCATGGATGTCTCGCAGGCCATTTTGTCCGGCGTGCCCGCCGCCAAACTTCAGGCGGACCTGTCCGGCCGGTAGATCCAGTTCGTCGTGTGCCACCAGAATTTCCTGGGGCGCTATCTTGAAAAACCGCGCCAGCTCGGCCACCGATTTGCCCGAGAGGTTCATGAAAGTCAGCGGCGCAAGCAGCCAGACCGTTTGACCTTGCAGGCTGGTGCGCGCCACCCGTCCCTGGTAGCTCTTGTCGGGAATCAAATCGACCCGCAGTTCGCGGGCTAGGGCCTCGATCCACCAAAAGCCGGCATTGTGGCGGGTGGCCTCATACTCGTGGCCCGGGTTACCCAGGCCCACCAGGAGCTTGATCATGATGCGATTGTCGGTTAGCGGGGGGTGACCAGGCCATCGCCGCGAGGCTCGCCAAACCCGCCAGGCCTATCGGCCAGGGCGGGGCTGCCTTAGAAGGCAGTGGGAGTCCCCGCCTCGGCGCGATTACTTCTTGGCCTTGGCCTTGGCCGCCTTGGGGTCGGCGGCGGCTGCTGCACCGGCTGCCGGCGCGGCAGCGCCTGCGGGCGCTGGTTCGGCTTCCTCTTCGCCAATTGCCGACACCGAGACCAGCACTGGGTTGGCTTGTCCCTTAGTGACGGGCTTGACCCCCTTGGGCAAGGTGATGTCGTTGATGTGCAGCGAGTGACCCTTGCGCAGGCCGCTGAGATCGACCGCGATGAATTCGGGGATGTCGGCAGGCAGGCAGGAGACTGTCAGCTCGGTCACCACATGGTTAACCAGGCATTTTTCGGCCTTGACCGCAGGCGAGTTTTCCTCGCCGCTGTAATGCAGCGGCACCTTCACGGTCATGCGGGTGGTGGCCTCCACGCGCTGGAAATCCACATGCTGGACCTGCGGCTTGAAGGGATGCATCTGCAGATCACGCAGCAAGACCTTGTGGACAGAGCCGCTGAGCTCCATCTCGAGGATGGACGAATGGAAGGCTTCCTTCTTGATGGCATGGAAGAGGGCGTTGTGATCGACTTCGATCCGCAGCGGCTCACCCGCTCCACCGTAGACGATGCCGGGCGTACGGCCCGATATACGCAGACGGCGGCTCGCACCCGTACCCTGCAGTTTGCGCTCAAAAGCGACGAATTTCATGGTTTTCTCCTTGTAGGGTGGACCGCGACCAGTCTCACCCCATTGAACAAATGACAGCTCGCGCTGCCAGGCTTATCGTCTCCGACTCAAAACAGGTTGTCTTGCTCCGAAAACAGACTCATGACCGACTCTCCGCGGGCGATGCGCTGTATGGTCTCAGCAAACAGCGGCGCGACGGAGAGCTGGCGTATCTTGCTGCACGCTTTGGCGGCAGGGTTGAGGGGGATGGTGTTGGTGATAACCACTTCGTCGAGCGCATCGCCTTGCGACAGCCGCTCGATGGCCGGGCCGGAAAACACCGGGTGCGTGCAATAGGCATAGACCTTGGCAGCGCCCCGCTCCTTGAGGACTTCGGCCGCTTTGACCAGCGTGCCAGCGGTGTCAATCATGTCGTCCATGATGACGCAGTTGCGGCCCTCGATATCGCCAATCACATGCATGACCTCCGACACATTGGCCCGTGGACGGCGCTTGTCGATGATGGCCATGTCGCAGCCAAGTTGTTTGGCCAGGGCGCGCGCCCGGACCACGCCACCCACATCGGGCGAGACCACGATCAAGTCGGTGTAGTTTTTCTGGCGCAGATCCCCGAGCAGAACGGGCGAGGCGTAGATGTTATCCACCGGAATATCGAAGAAGCCCTGAATCTGATCGGCATGCAGATCCATGGTCAGCACCCGGGACACGCCAACAGCCTGCAACATATTGGCGACGACCTTCGCTGTGATGGGCACCCGGGCCGAACGCGGCCGCCGGTCTTGCCGGGCGTAGCCAAAGTAGGGGATGACCGCACTGATGCGTTCGGCCGATGCACGTTTGAGTGCATCGACCATGATCAGCAGTTCCATCAGGTTGTCGTTGGTCGGTGCGCAGGTGGACTGCACCACGAACACATCGCGGGCCCGCACATTCTGCTGAATCTCGACTGTTACCTCACCATCAGAAAATCGCCCCACATGGGCCGCACCCAAGGTGGTGCCCAGATCGGCTGCGATTTCCTGCGCCATGATGGGGTTGGCGTTGCCGGTGAAAACCACGAAGTCGGAGTGATTCGCTTGCATATCGGGCGGCGTATAAGAAAGGGGCTGGCGCTCGCAGGACAAAGGTGGTTGGATTAGGAGCAGGCCGGCCATCTGAACAAGTCTGGCCGCAGCCAGGTGATCTGGGTATCCAGGGCTGCTCCTCAACCCAATTTGGACCCAGCACAACGCATTTGGCAGGGGAGGAAGGACTCGAACCCTCGCATGCCGGAATCAAAATCCGGTGCCTTGACCAACTTGGCGACTCCCCTACGCAGGACCTGCACCCAAGCGGTGCAAACCCTCAATTCGTGCCCAGGCGCAACGCGGTCGGCGGCAGTTTACCAATCGGCCAGCGGATGCATCTGTAGCGTGCTGCACACCCGGACGACCCAATCGTCGGCGGGCCCACCCAGACCGCGGTTTGCTTCCGCCCCGTCGGGCAGTCGGGCAAACAACGCACTTCCCGAACCGGTCATGCGCCCCTTCAGGCCCCGCTCGCTCAGCCACTGCAGGCCTTGGGCGATTTCGGGGCAGAGCTGTTGCGCCACCGGCTGCAGGTCGTTCCGGCCAAATTCGTAAATGTGGTCCGGACCAAGCGCAGCAAAGCCCGAAATTGTAGCAGTTTCGCTGTCCCGTCTGAGCTCGGGCGAGGCAAAGATCTGCGGGGTAGCCAAGCCCACCGGGGGCTTGAGCACCAAAAACCGGGCCGGCGGCATATCTAGCGCTTGCAGTCGCTCGCCCACGCCCTCGACCCAGGCGTGACGCCCGAGCAAGAAAAAAGGCACATCCGCGCCGAGCCCCAGGGCCAGTTGCATGAGCGCCGGCCGGGGCAGCGCTGCCTTCCACAAGCGCATCAAACCAAGCAGGCAAGTTGCCGCATCGGAGGAGCCGCCACCCATCCCAGCCTGGGTGGGGATGCGTTTGTGCAAGCGAATGTGCACCCCCAGCGTGCTCCCGGTAGCAGCCTGTAGCGCCTGCGCGGCCCGCACGCACAGGTCTCGTCCGGGCAAGCCAGGCCCGGCTTCGTCCTCGCGGCTGATCTGGCCGTCATGGCGCAGCTCCAGATGCAGCGTATCGTGCCAGTCGATCAGTACAAAGGCCGATTGCAGCAGGTGATAGCCGTCCTCGGGCCTTCTGCCGACGATGTGCAAAAAGGTATTGAGCTTGGCCGGCGCTTGCAGGTCGTAGAGGGTTTTCATGGCTCAACGCTCGAGCACGATGCGCAGTTCGACCGCCGGGCCCGGCTCACTGCGCCGGGCCTGCAGTCGGCCCTGCGACAAACCCGAGAGGTCGGGCTGCCAGCCGAGCACTTCGGTGGGCCGACCCTCGAGCCAGTCAAACAGCGCGCTCAGAGGCACCTCGGTGCCGGTGGCTGCCAACAGCAAGTCTTGCGCGCTGGCGTAGCGCCGCAGGTCTGATCCGCTGCGCAGAACTGCCTCGCCCGGACCCCAGCGCGCCTGCGCTACCGCCAGGCCCAAAGGCGTGCTGAGCTGTAACTGACCCTGCCGCGCATCGCCGAGCAACTCGAAGGCGGCGGTGAAGGATTGCGGCGGTTCGCTTCGCACCTGCAGGCTCAGCCGTCCCGACCAACCCACCAAGGGGGCTGTGCGCCGCGCGGCACAGCCCGCACCGAGGGCAGCGCCGAGCACCAGAAAACAGCGCCGCGAAAGCATAGGCCACAAGCCCCAGGGCGCTGCGCTCAAGGGGTAACTTGCAGGCGTTTGAGAGTTTCCTGCAAGGTATCGTTGTCCGCGTTGAGCATCAAGCCCTCGCGCCAGATCAGGCGGGCCCGTTCACGCTGACCCAGGCTCCAGAGAATCTCGCCAAAGTGCGCGGCGATTTCCGCATCCGGTTTGGACTTGTAGGCAATTTCGATCACCCGCAGGGCTTCCTGGGCATTACCGAGCCTGAACTCGACCCAGGCCAGGCTGTCTTGAATGTAGGGGTCATCGGGCGCGAATTGCAGCGCTTTTTGGATCAATTGCCGGGCCTCCTGCAAACGCAGACCCCGATCGGCCAGGGAATAGCCCAGCGCGTTGTAGGCGGCGTGGTAGTCGGGCTTGATTTGCATGACCCGGCGCAGCAGCTGCTCCATTTCATCAATGCGACCGAGCTTCTCGGCCAGCAGGGATTTCTCGTAGATCAGTTCATGATCCTGAGGCGCGGCAGTGACCGCTTTTTGCATCAGCTCATAGGCCGAGCGGTGGTCCTTGAACTCGCGCAGCAGATTGACCTCGGCCAGCAGCTTGCGTCGCGCGTCCTGTGCAGTGGACTCGGGCAGCTTTTGCAGCAGCGCCCGGCCTTGTGCCAACTGTCCGCGACGGGCCAGCAGCGAGGCGCGCCGGGCCTGGGTCTGTACCATCAAGTCGCGGTCTTCGACCCGATCGAGCCAGTTCGAGGCACCGCTCAGGTCGCCTCGCCGTTCGGCCATCTGGGCCAGCATCAGGTAGGCTTGGCCTCGCCCACGGCGCGCTTGCGCGGCCTGCTCGGCGTCGGTCGATTCGGTCAGGTCGAGATAGCGCTTAAGGCTCGCTTCTGCTGGACCGCTCTGGGGTTGGTCCATCTGCAGCGACCCCAGCATCAGCCATGCTTCTGGAAACTGTGGATGCTCGGTGGTGAGTCGGCGCAGCTGCACTGCGCTTTCGGCGTAACGCTGTTGATCGAGCAGATTGCGCACATAGTCGATCCGCACTTGCGGCTCAGCCTGACCGGGGCCGTCGAGGTAGCGACGCACCAAAGCCTCGGCTTGGGTCTGGCCCGGAGTCATCAGATCGAGCGCCAGACCCAGGGCGGGGCGACTGCGCGCATCGGCGGCCAAGGCGCGCTGAACGGCCTCCAGGGCCCCACCCGAATCGCCCGCCGCCAGGCGTGCCCGCCCGACTGCGGACCACGCCGAAGCCGAGCTTTGCGCATCGGCCAGCGCTGCAGCCAGTGACTGCTCGATCACGCTGGCCGCCAGCTTTTTGTCGCTGGCCCGCGCGTAAAGCGCTGGCACCAGAGCCAGCACCTGGTTGCGCTCGGACGCCGGAGTCAGCTCGATCACCGCCCGCAAGGACTCCGCGCTGTCGCTCACCCGGTTGATGGCGGTGAGGATTTGCAGCTGGTAGCGAGCCGCGGGCAGGGATTTCGGGAAGGCCTGTCGCCAGCTGCGTACCACCTGCAAGGCGGTCTCGCCCGCCCGTGCGCCCAGGGCCAGGTCAGTGGCACGCTGAAACAAGGCCTCGTCCTGGGTCTTGCGCGCCGCATCCAGGAGCAGGGAGATGGCTGCACCCGTGTCGCCAGAGGCCGCGCTCATCTCCCCGAGCAGTACCTGATAGAAGATTTGCGCGTTGTTGAGCGTCTGCCGACGCGCCTCAGCCGAAGAGGAACCTGCACCCTGGGCCGCGACTTGGCCGCAGCCGAGTGCCAGGCTCGCAGCGATCAGGGCGGCCGAAAGCAGAGACTTCATTGGCTGATGATAATGGAAGGCGTTCACCGAGTCTCTTTTGAATCCAGATGCCTGAACTGCCAGAGGTCGAAGTCACCCGGCTGAGCTTTGCCGACCGCATCGCCGGTGCCCTTGTGAAATCGGTGCGCCTGGGTCAGGCCCTGCGCTGGCCACTCGGTGCTGAGCCAGGCGATCTGGTCGGCCGTCGTGTACTTGCAGTCAGGCGGCGCGGCAAGTACCTGCTGATCGACCTGCACCCGCAGGGCGTGCTGCTGGTGCATTTGGGCATGTCAGGCAGTCTGGCCTTTGAGGCCCGGCCTCCGGCTCCGGGTCGACACGACCATTTTGATCTCCTCACCAGTCTGGGCACCTTGCGTTTGCACGACCCGCGTCGTTTCGGGGCGGTGGTGCTGGCGCAAGACGAACACTCCGGGATGGCTCTCAAGCTCTTGGCCCGATTGGGGGTTGAGCCTCTGGAGGCCGACTTCGACCCGGCGCTTTTCCATCGCGCGCTCAAGAGCAAGCAGGCGAGCATCAAACAGGTCCTGCTGGCCGGTCAGGTGGTAGTTGGAGTGGGCAACATCTACGCCTGCGAATCGCTCTTTCGGGCCGGCATTCGGCCAACGCTGCGCGCCTGTCGTGTCAGCCGCCCTCGTGCTGATCGCTTGCATGCAGCCATCGTTGAAGTCCTTGCGCAGGCCGTGCGCCAGGGGGGCAGCACCTTGCGGGATTTTTCAAACGCGCTGGGCCAGACCGGTTACTTCCAGCTCGAGGCTCAAGTCTACGATCGTGAGCAACAGCCCTGCCGTATCTGTGGCACACCGATTCGCCGCATCGTGCAACAGCAGCGCTCCACTTATTTTTGCGCTGTATGCCAGCGCGCCTGAGCCCGCCCGCGCCGGTCGTGCCGTCGCGCCTGAAGCGCCAGTTCAGCGCGCATTTGCTGGCCTGGAAGACCGCTCATGGGCGCAGCGATCTACCCTGGCAAAACCTTCGCGATCCCTACCGGGTCTGGCTCTCGGAGATCATGTTGCAGCAGACTCAGGTGAGTACGGTGCGGGACTACTATCAGCGCTTCCTGCAGCGCTTTCCCACGGTGCATGACTTGGCGGCTGCCCCACTCGATGAAGTGCTGGGCCTTTGGAGCGGTTTGGGCTACTACAGCCGCGCGCGCAATTTGCACCGGTGCGCGCAGCAGGTGGTCCATGACCTGGGCAACTTTCCTCGCTCGGCGCGGCAGTTGCAGACCTTGCCCGGCATTGGAGCATCGACCGCCGCGGCCATAGCCTCGTTCTGCTTCGAGGAACGCGCCGCCATCTTTGACGGCAATGTACAGCGCGTGGTGGCCCGGTTGCTGGCCTTTCAAGACGATCTGGCCCGCGCGCCGGCGCAGCGGCAATTGCTGCAGGCGGCCGAGCAACTCCTGCCGGCCGCAGATTGCATGCCTGCCTACAGCCAGGCCATCATGGATCTCGGCGCTACGGTGTGCCTGCCGCGTCAGCCGCGTTGTGGTTTCTGCCCGGTGCAGCACCTGTGCGACGCACAGCGCCGGGGTGAGCCCGAGTCGTATCCTCTGCGATCGCGTGCGCTCAAGCGATCGAGCCAGCGCCTGTGGCTGCTGTGGCTGGCGCGGCCAGATGGCTCTGTGTGGCTTGAGCGGCGGCCCGAGCGTGGTGTCTGGGGAGGCTTGCACTGCTTGCCGGTGTACGACAGCTTCGAGCAGTTGCAGGCGGTTGTGCCCGAGGCCGCGCGCGCCCGCATGACCGAAGAGCCCGCCTTTATGCACGCGCTGACCCACCGCGACCTGCATCTGCACCCGGTCAGGGTGTGGGCTTCAGCACGGTTGGCGCCCGTCTTGACGGCGGGCCAATGGTGGCCAGAGGATGCCCTCAGTGGCCTGGGTTTGCCGGCGCCCGTTCGCAGGCTGCTGCAGGAAACGACTGCGTAGAGCTACGCCCTCGGATCGGCTCAGGGCTTGAGCGCGTCAAGTTCGCGGTGGCGCTTGAGTGTCGTCCAGCGCGCCCCGAAAGAGCGTTCCAGCGATTCGACCAAGTAGACCGATCGGTGCTGTCCCCCGGTGCAACCGACGGCCACCGTCACATAGCTGCGGTGGTCTCGAGCCAGTGGCTCGAGCCAGCGCGCAAGGAACTGTTCGATAGTCTGCAGCATCTCATTGACTTCACTGCTTTGTTGCAGGTAGTCGGCCACCGCTTGATCGCGACCGTTGAGGGGTCGCAGCTCTTTTTCGTAGTGCGGATTCGGCAGCATGCGCACATCAAAGACATAGTCGGCATCGAGGGGTATACCGCGCTTGAAGGCAAACGATTCAAACACCAGCGTCAGCTGTGCGGCTGGGGCCTGGATCAAGTCCTTGATGTAGAGCTGCAGTTGCGAAGGCCGGATCATGCTGGTGTCTATGGCATGGGCGTGCTCGCGCAATTCGCCCAGTAACTCGCGCTCGAGGTTGATGGCCTGCTCAAGCATGCGGTGCTGGTCCGACTGCCCGGGTCGGGACAAGGGGTGCAGCCGCCGGGTTTCAGAAAAACGCCGCACCAGCATGTCGGTGCCGGCATCGAGGAAGATGCAGGTGATCGGCAGCCCACGGGCGCGCAGTTCTCGCAAACGCTGCGGCACCAGATGCAACGATTGCGCGCTACGCACATCCATGGCGATCCCGATTTTGCGCGCGCCGCGTTGATGTTCCAGGGCCAAAAAGCTCTCGAGCAACTCGGGCGGTAGGTTGTCGACACAGTAATAGCCGGCATCTTCGAGGGCGTGCAGTGCGACTGATTTACCCGAGCCGGACATGCCGGTGATCAGCACCATGTCGGTGGTCGTGGTCATTGCAGCATCTGCCTGGCGTGAGCCAGGCTGGTATCGGACAAGCGCTCGCCTGCAAGCATGCGAGCAATTTCGCTCACGCGCTCCTCCCCTTTGATGGGCACAACCCGACTGCTGGTGCTCTTGCCCTGGCTCTCCTTGCTCACTCGCAAGTGAGCATCAGCGCAGGCAGCTACCTGGGGCAGGTGGGTGACCGCCAGTACCTGTCGGTCGCGACCCAGTTGTTTCATCAATCGCCCCACCGTTTCGGCCACTGCTCCCCCGACACCCGCATCGACTTCATCGAAGATCAGCGTCTGCGCCTGTCCCAGGCGACTGGTGGTCACTGCGATGGCCAGTGCGATGCGCGAGAGCTCTCCGCCGGAGGCCACCTTGCCCACCGGTCGCGGTGTGGCCCCCGGATGACCGGCGACCAAAAAGTGAACCTGTTCCAGCCCCGACTGCTGCGCCTGCTCCAGCGCTTGGACTTGCACCTCAAAGCGGCCTCCGTGCATACCCAGGCCCTGCATCGCCTGCGAGATGGCCCGCGCCAGCTTCGGCGCCGCCAGGGCGCGCGCCTTGGAGACGGTCCTGGCCTCTTTGAGGTAGGCCTCGTGCGCCTGCGTGCTGGAGCGCTCCAGCGCCTGAAGGTCAGCCGCCGCGTCGAGTTGCTGCAATTGGGCGCGCCATTGGGCCAACAGTCCTGGCAATTGCGCGGGTGTTCGCTTGTAGCGTCGCGCCAGACCCATCCAGGCGGCCAGTCTTTCGTCGAGTTCAGCCAGTTGCCCAGGATCGAGGTCCACATGGCGTGCGTAAGCCGACAGCGAGTGCGCTGCGTCTTCCGTCTGGGCCAGTGCGCTGGCCAGCACCTCTGCAATGGCGGCAAAGCGCGGCTCGATCTGCGCCTGCGACTGCATCAGTGCAAGAGATTGCGCCAGCAAGCCGGCTGCGTTGCGGTCGGCCTCCTGCAGGGCCAACAGCGACTGCTGCACCGCCTCTTGCAAGGCCTGCGCGTTCGACAGGCGGCTGTGCCGGATGTTGAGCTCGTCCCATTCGCCCTCGATCGGTGCGAGCTTGTCGAGTTCGCCGATCTGCCAGCTCAGTCTTTCCTGTTCATGCGCCAGTGTGCTTTGAGCTTGCCTGGCTCTGTCCAGGGTGTCCAGCGCAGCGCGCCAAGTCTGCCAACGCTGCCGCAACTCGCTTGTACTGATGCCCGCGTAGGCATCAAGCAGGGCCCGCACCTCGTCGCTGCGGGTCAAGCTCTGCCAGGCGTGCTGACCGTGGATGTCGACCAAGCGTTCGCCAATTTCGCGCAGCTGCGTGGCTGTGGCGGGGCTGCCGTTGATCCACGCCCGGCTGCGCCCCTGGGTGTCTACGGTGCGTCTGAGCAGCAGGTCTTCGCCATTGGTGATGCCCGCTGCCTCGAGCCAGGGCGCCAGCAGCGCCGGGCTGTCAAAGCAGGCGCAGACCTCGCAGCGCTCTGCTCCTTCGCGCACGACGGTGGACACGGCCCGCGCGCCCAAGGCCAGCTGCAGGGCATCGACCAGAATCGACTTGCCGGCACCGGTCTCGCCGGTGAGCACGGTAAAGCCCGATCCCAGCTCAATCTCAAGCTCGGTGACGATCACGAAATCGCGCAGAAACAGGCTCTTGAGACTCATGGATGAAAAGACTCTGGCGGGTGTTTGAGAGTGGCCGGGCCGGGGGCGCGATCAGCCTCCACCCTCGTTCCAGTGCATCTTGCGCCGCAGCGTGTCAAAGTAGCCCCAGCGCTGCGGGTGCAAAAAACGCACCTGGTGCTTTGAGCGACTGACCACAATCCGGTCGCCGAGCATCAAAGAGGCCAGAGACTGCATGTCGAAGTTGGCGCTGGCGTCGCGGCCTGCAACAAGCTCGATAGCCACCTCGCCCTGATCAGGCAGCACGATGGGCCGGTTGGACAGCGTGTGCGGTGCGATGGGTACAAGCACCCAGCCGGCAATAGAGGGGTGCAGAAGGGGGCCGCCGGCCGAGAGCGCATAAGCGGTCGATCCGGTGGGCGAGGCGATGATCAGCCCGTCCGCGCGCTGATTGGCCACAAAGCGTCCGTCGACCTCAACCCGCAGCTCGACCATACCGGCCGTAGCGCCCCGGTTGACCACCACATCGTTCATAGCGGTGGCCGAGAAAACCCGGCGGCCGTCGCGCAGCACGCTGGCCTCCATCATGGCCCTCTGCTCCTCCTCGTACTGGCCCTGCAACATGGGCCCGAGGACCGCCTGATATCCGTCCAGGGCAATGTCGGTAATAAACCCCAGCCGCCCCTGATTGATGCCGATCAGGGGTACCGCGTGCGGGGCCAGGCGCCGGCCTATCCCCAGCATGGTGCCGTCGCCACCCACCACCAGACCCAAATCACACTGCTCGCCAATTTGCTCAACGCTTAGCGTCGGGTAGTCGCTCAGGCCGGTGTTGCCAGCCGTTTCCTCTTCGAGCGCGACCTCGCACCCCTGCCGGTGTAAAAACTGCGCGATGTCCTCCAGGGTCGAACGCGAGCCGGCCACTTGGTATTTGCCCACCAGCACGACATGACGGAAACGCGATTTCATGGACAAATTAAATCACAGCGTGGATCACCGTGACAGGCTTTTCTCTGGGCTTGGTGGTGCGCGGTGGCGAGCCTATCGCACCGCGTATGGGCAGCCTGCAGCCAAATCGGCGCCGGATTCGTAGAATGGGTCCATGCTCGACGATCGTGCCAAACTTCTGCTCAAAGCGCTGGTCGAACGCTACATCGCCGACGGCCAGCCCGTGGGTTCGCGCACCCTCAGCCGGGCCTCGGGTCTGGAGCTCTCGCCGGCGACCATACGCAATGTGATGAGCGACCTGGAAGAGTTGGGCCTGATCGTCAGCCCGCACACATCGGCCGGGCGCATCCCTACGGCTCGCGGCTACCGCTTTTTTGTTGACACCATGGTCATGGCGCAGCGCGATACGCGTCATCTTGAGCCCATGGTACAGGCCACCCTGGCGCCGGACCAGCCCCAAAAGGTCATCAGCAATGCGGCGCAGATGCTGTCGAGCCTGTCGCACTATGTCGGGGTGGTGATGGCGCCGCGGCGCACGTCGGTGTTTCGGCACATCGAGTTTTTGCGCCTTTCCGACAAGCGGCTGCTGGTCATCATCGTCTCGCCCGATGGCGATGTACAAAACCGCGTGCTGTTCACCGACTTCGACTACAGCCAGAATCAGCTGATCGAGGCGGCCAACTTCCTCAACGCCCACTATGCTGGCCGCGATCTTGAGGAGGTGCGCGAACGCCTCAAAAATGAGGTGGAAGCCCTGTGCAGCGAAATCGCCAGCCTGATGCAAGCGGCCGTGCAGGTGGGCTCCGAGGCAATCGAGTCGCGCGACGAGGTGGTCATCGCTGGCGAACGAAATTTACTGACCGTCAGCGATTTCTCCAGCGATATGGGAAGTCTGCGCAAGCTCTTTGAGCTGTTCGAACAAAAGGCGCAGATCATGCGCCTGCTCGATATATCCAACCGCGCCGAGGGGGTGCGTATCTATATCGGCGGAGAGAGTCAGGTCGTGCCTTTCCAGGAACTGTCGGTCGTTACTGCGCCGTATGAGGTTGACGGTCAGGTAGTGGGCACGCTCGGCGTGATCGGCCCCACCCGGATGCCCTACGACAAGATGATCCAGATCGTGGACATCACCTCCAAGCTCGTCAGCTCGGCGCTCAGCCACAGCCGCTAGATAGCGT
>Ga0194133_10000922_pt1 | contig 55645 bp, 49 predicted proteins | sample TA2KigOf40mmetaG_FD_155448 | JGI IMG/M metagenome (GOLD analysis project Ga0194133, IMG submission 155448) | Freshwater microbial communities from Lake Tanganyika, Tanzania - TA2015055 Kigoma Offshore 40m | ecosystem: Environmental > Aquatic > Freshwater > Lake | place: Tanzania: Lake...
CGCGCTCGGCTTGTTTCTTCCCCACCATTTCCTCGAGATACACCACCATCACCACGCCGGTCTGGATGGCGGTGCCGAAGAGCGCGATGTAGCCCACCCACACGCTCACGCTGAAATTGTAGCCTAGCAGGTATTGCAGGAAGACGCCGCCCGTCAGCGCGAACGGCACGGCGAGGATGACGTGCGCCGCCTCCTTCGCTGAGCGATAAACCATGTAGAGCAGCAGGAAGATAATTAGCAGTGTCGCCGGGAAGATGTAGTAAAGCGTCTGCTGCGCGCGCACGAGGTTTTCGTATTCGCCGCTGTATTCAATGGTCATGCCGGGCGGGAGCATGGGGGTGATTTCCTTTTCCACGCGACGTTTCACGTCCTCGACAAAGCTGGTGAGGTCACGGTCCTGCACGTTCGCCTGCACGAAGACGCGGAGGCGGCCGTTCTCGCTGGCAATCTCGCTCGGGCCGGTCGCGCGGCGAATGGTCGCGAGCTGCCCGAGCGGAATGTGCTTCCCGCCGGGCGCGGCCACGAGCACGTCCCCGAGGCGTTCGAGGTCGTCGCGTTCGTCGCGCTGCAAACGCACTTGGATGCCGGTGCGCTCGCGCGGGTCCACGCGCTCGGCGGCCTGATAGGTGGTGCTCATCACTTTGCCGCCCAGGCCGGTCTCGACGGCGTCGAGCACGTCCTGCGCGCGCAGTCCGAAGCGCGCCATCGCCACGCGGTTCACCTCGACTTCGAGATACGGCTTGCCTTGCACGCGGCTGGGCGCGACACCCGCGGCACCCGGCACTTGGCGTACAATGCGTTCGACCTCAAAAGCCTTTTTTTGCAACTCGTCCAGCGAGCCGCCGAGAATCTTTACGCCGAGCTGCGCGCGGATGCCGGTGGAGAGCATGAGGATGCGATTCTCGATGGGCTGCAAAAAGCCGGGCACATAGCCGGGAACATTCGCGAGTTTCTCGGTGAGTTCGGCGATGAGCGTTTCCTTGGTCGAGCCAGCGCGCCACGCGGGGTTGCGATAGACGGTGGGAATCTTGATGAAGCCGAGGTAGGTGCGATTGGTGGGCAGCCACTCGGGCTTGAGCATGATGGTGGTCTCAATCATCTCGACAGGCGCAGGATCAGTGGCAGTTTCCGACCGGCCCAGCTTGCCGCCAACGCTCTCCACCTCTGGCAGGCTGCGGATGACGCGGTCCTGCCACGACATGACGCGCTTTACTTCGGTGAGTGAAGTGCTCGGCAGCAGCACGGGCATAAATAGCAACGACCCTTCGTTAAGCGTGGGCATGAAGTCCTTGCCAAAGCCGGTGAAGGCACGAGCCAATTTCGGGTGGCCGGCCCTTTCAATGCGTTGCACCCACTCACGCGGAGCACCGAAGGCTACCGCGAGCGCAATGGTGAGCAACAACGCTGCACCGGCCATTACCGTTTTTCGCCAGCGTAACGCAAGGTCGAGCATAGGGTCGTAAATCGCCAACAGCACGCGCATGACCCAGTTGCGGTCCTCCGAATGAAACGGCCCGCGCACGAGGAACGAGCACAACGCTGGAACAATGGTCACGGCGAGAAGGGTCGAGCCAATCATCGCGAAGGTCTTCGTGAACGCGAGCGGGTGGAAGAGCTTGCCCTCCTGCCCCGACAGCGCGAACACCGGCAGGAACGCGAGGATGATGATGACCATCGCGAAGAAGATGGGGCGACCGACTTGTTGCGCGGAGGTGAGGACGACGGCCCAGGTTTCCTCGGCGGTGAGGCGGGGGGATTGTTCAGTTTTCAGTGAGACAGTATTCAGTGGGGCGGCGGGGAGTGTGGAAGCGGTGGTTGGTGGCGTGGCGTTTGCCCCCTCAGCCCGGCTCTCTCCCCCGGTGGGGGCGAGGGAGGGAGAAGCGTTGGTTGCACTCGGCGCGTTCGCTGCGCCAACGGCAACTGATGACTGAACACTGGCTACTGAACACTTCCTCCCCTTCTCCTCCTCCGCCCGCTCGCAGTGCCGAATCACGTTCTCCGTCATTACGATGCCCGCGTCCACGAGCACGCCGATGGCGATGGCGATGCCGGAGAGCGACATGATGTTCGAGCTGATGCCGAACCGTTCCATGAGGATGAACGACACGAGAATCGAGAGCGGCAGCGGCACGGTGACGATGAGGATGCTGCGGAAGTGCCAGAGGAAAATGATGTGCGCGAGCGTGACGAGGAGGATTTCCTCGGCGAGCGCATGCTTGAGCGTGTCGATGGTGCGCTCGATGAGTTCCGCGCGGTCGTAGAACGACTTGATGGTCACGCCCGGCGGAAGGCTCGGCTGGATGGCACGGATTTTTTCCTTCACGCGGTTGATGGTCGCGAGGGCGTTCTCGCCATTGCGCATGACGACGATGCCGCCGACCACTTCGCGGCCGTCCACGTCCAGCGTGCCGCGCCGGAAGTCGCCGCCGATTTGCACGGTGGCCACTTCCTTGAGGTAGATTGGCACACCGCCGCGCTCCATCAGGACGATGTTCTCCAAGTCCGCGAGCGACTTCACCAAGCCGAGCCCGCGCACGACGAATTCCATGCCGTTCTCCTCGATGACCTTGCCGCCGACGTTGAGGTTGCTCGCGCCTACCGCATCCATGACGTCTTTCAGCGTGACCTTGCGAGCGCGCATCTTCAGCGAGCTGACCTCAATTTGATACTGCCGCACAAAGCCACCAATACTCGCAACTTCCGCGACGCCCTGCACCGCGTTGAGCTGGTAGCGGATGAACCAGTCTTGGAGGGCACGGAGCTGGCCGAGGTCGTATCCTGAGGCAGGCGAAGTGCGGAACGCAGCAGCTGCATTCGTGAGCGTCGAAGCACTAGCAAGCTGCGGGTCAACGTGGAGGTAATACTGATAGACCCACCCAAGGCCCGTGGCGTCCGGGCCAAGCTGAGGAACGACGCCGACGGGCAGTTGCGCGGTGAGCAAGTTCAGCCGCTCGAGCACGCGCGTGCGAGCAAAGTAATTGTCCACCTTCTCCCCGAAGATGATGGTCAATATCGAGAAGCCGAACATTGAGTTCGCGCGCACCGTCTTCACGCCCGCCAGCCCTTGCAGCCCCACTGACAGGGGATACGTGACTTGGTCCTCGACCTCCTGAGGCGACCGCCCCGCCCAGTCCGCGAACACGATGACCTGGTTCTCAGACAGGTCAGGAATCGCATCCACCGGCGTGCGGAACAGCGCGCGCGTGCCGAAAGCGACGAGGAAGAACACGCCGCACACCACCAGAAAGCGATTCCGCAAAGACCATTCGATGAGGCGGTTAATCACGGCTAGTTAGCGATGCGGCGTGTCGATACGAAGAAGTCACTTCTTTGCTGCCAGCTTCGCGAGGAACTTGGCTGGCTCTTTCTTAAAGTCGGGCTCGCAACCAGAGCAGCAGAACTTCACTTCCTGGCCCTCGTGCACGATGACGTGCGGCTTGCCCATCGAGCCGAGCTTCTCGCCGGCGACGATGCAGACGTCGAGCGGGTAGGGCTTCGCGGCGGTCTTCGCATCCGCGCCGGACTTCGGGGCTTCGGTCTTGGGAGCGTCAGCTTTGGACGCGGCGGGTTCCTTCTTGTCACAGCCAACGAGGACAGTGACAGCAAGGGTGGTGATGAGGAGTGCGGATATGACTTTCATTGTTTTTGTATGTTTTGGGTTTCGGAAGCGGCACTCGACTGGAGCGCCAAAATTTTCTGTTGGAACCTAGCTGGGTCTTTCTCGAACTCCGGCTGACAACCAATGCAACAAAACATTACTTGTTGACCCTGATAGATCAGCGTTATCGGTACGCCCATCGAGCCAAGTTTCTTGCCGCCGACGATGCATACCGCGAGCGGATAGGGCTTCACTCCGGGCGGAAGTGTTTGCGTGTGCAGAGAGGCTGGCAACGCTGTGGGCGCAGTGGACTCTTCAGTGTCGGCAGCCTGCAAGTTGAGTTGCGCTTGCCCGTCTATTAATAAATTGCCGGTGGTTACGATGCGCTCGCCTTCTTTTACTCCGTCAAGAATTTCCCAGTGCTCGTCGCCCGTCCGCCCGAGCCTCACGCGGCGTTGCTCGTAAGCGCCGCCGCCCTTATCCACATAAACCACCACGCGATTGCCGGTGTGAAGCACAGCTGTGCGCGGGAGCGCGAGGACTTCGGGCGAGTCGATGCTCACGACGGCCTCGGCGAAGGTCTTGTGGAGTAGCTCACGACGCGCACGGCCTTGCACGGTGATGAGCGGGTTCTGCAACTCGACGCGCACGCGCGCGGTACGGGTCGTGTCGTTGAGATTCGGGTCGATGAACATGATGGCGGCGACGAACTTCTTTCCCGGCACGCTGGGCACAGTGATTTCGACCTGCTGTCCGACGCGCACCCAAGTGAGGTCGCGTTCATAGAGGTCAAATTGGAACCACATGGTGAGGAAGTCAGCGAGTTCGAAGAGCTTGTCACCTTCCTTCACAAATTGACCCTCGTAAACCTCGCGCTCCACCACGGTTCCGCTCATCGGGGCAAGGATTTCGGTAAGATGATTGGTCTCGGACTTAAACGGTAGTTGCGCGATCTGCGCGGGTGTCAGCCCGTAACGCAACAAGCGTTGCTCGGCGGAGGCCATCAAGCGTTTGTGATCGGCTGTAAGCGTGTTGTTATGCGCCATCTGGTTCTGGCGGAAGAGCAGCGTGTATTCGCGCTCAGCGTTTAATAGCGTCGGGCTATAAAGCATCGCTAGCGGCTCGCCTTCTTTCACCTCCGCACCGAGGTGATTGACGTACAACTTTTCAATGCGGCCCTCGACGTAGGCCGTTAGCCGCCGGTGCTTTGTATCGTTATCCTCGATTGTCCCAGCCACACGGAGCGTGCGGACCAGCGGTAAACGACGCGCGGCAACGGTCTGAAGATGAAGAGCTTGAATGGCATTGCTGCTAAGACTCACCGTGCCGGGATCCAGCGCAAAACCCTGCTGTCCTTCGAAGACCGGTACTAAATCCATGCCACAAACAGTGCACTTGCCCGGCTTGTCCGACTTCACCCACGGGTGCATCGAACTCTGGTAATGCAGGACCTTGCGGCCAAGGGAATCTGACTTGGGCCCGGTAGCGAACTGGTGGTCGCCGCGAAAGTGACTCGCAGCAAACCAACCACCCAACGCAGCAAGCACAGCGGTGGCGACGAGGGCAAGGGGAGATTTGGCGTTCATACTGATAAGGGTTTTAGGATTATTTCATGGAGCGGGGGCAGAGGCAGCCGGATACAGGTGCTGCGACGCTGACTTGAGTTGCATGAGCAAACGGGCGAGTTGGAAGTAATCCGGCAAGTCGCACAGGGCAGCGAGGTCTGCGAGGGCGAGATGCTGCTCTACGATGGCGCGATCCCGCATAAGTTGGGCTTCGAAATAGGCGCGCCGGGCGTCTAACACATCGCGCAACGCGCCACGGTTGCCCTCCCACATTGCCTGATGCGAGGCCATCGCTAATTGTGAACGCTGAAGGATTTCGTCGCGGTAAAGCGACGCTTCGCGATGCGCCGTGTCGGTGGCCAAAGTAAGCCGCAGGATTTCCTCGCGCACGCTGGTTTCATAGTCGGCTATTTCCGCCTCAATGGTGCGGACTTTGGCCTCGTCGCGGAGCAGGTCGGCGCGATACTTGGGTGCGTTCCACCAAGGTAGATTGAGGCTGACGCTAAACATGCCCTCACGCAGGCCACCGTCCCCAGTATATTGGCGGCCGGTGATGCCGAAACTCACGTCGGGCCGCCGCAGCGTTTCGGTGAGTCGCGTCACCGCTTCAGCCTGCGCCCGGGCTTGGCGCAGCACCTTAAGGCGCGGCTCGTTCGTCGCGGCGTAATCAGCCAGCGCCGACGAGTTCGCGATCGGCGCGGCCAAAACCGGCAGCTCCACCACCGGCCACAGCGCTTCCAGCGGGCGGCCCAAGAGGCGGTTCAACGCCGCGTCCTCAGTGCGACGTCGACTGTGCTCAGTGCGGATGGCATCGGCGCGGCGGCTCTTCTCGTTTTGTAATTGGAGCAGTTCCGTTTGTAGACCAAGGCCGGCGCGAAACCGTTCCTCCTGCAAGCCGATAAGCGCAGCCAGCCATTCGAGGTCGTTGGTAAGGAAGCCTGCGTTACTATGACTCAGCGCTAACCGCAGTAACGACCGCGTCATGTCGCGGCGGAGCTGCGTCTCGCGCAACGCGGCCTCTGTGGCCTCGGTCTGCGAACCGGCCACGAGGATTGCACGGTTCAGGCGCGGCCGGTCCCAAAGCGGCAGTTGCTGCTCGACGCCATAAATCAAGTCGCCGTCCTGGCTGGGCATGCGACGCGCCGGGCCAATCAGCCCGCCAAAGTTCACGCGTGGGTCTTCCCATGACCGCACGGTCTCAATGGCTCGCTGACTGGCGGCCACGCGCGCCTCGGCTACGCGCAAGCTGGTGTTGTTGGTGCGCGCCTCGGCGAATAGTCCCGCCAGCAGTGTCGGCGTGACGGAGACCGCATAGGAGCCTGTCCCCGGCGCGGCGGCCATGACAGAAAGACCAACCGTGCCTAGGCAGACAATGATCAATGCTGAGAGCAAACCTGAGATCCGAAATCCGCAGGCAGAATCGAGTTGCGACGGCGGTGCGGAATAAATCGCAAGCTGCCGACTTACTCGACGCCACGCTTTAGGCTTTGGGTTTCGGTTTTCTTTCGGAACTCGGATTTGATGCTCCGGATTTTGGTAAAAAATGGTTTTCATAAATTCGCGATCGGAGGACGGCCCAAGGAAAAAATCACACGCGTCCCAACGGGATACGTGAACACACTGCGACTGGGCGGCGCGAATTAGATGAGGTAGCTACAATGCCAAACAAACAGCGGCACCGAAGCGGGGACAGGCAGGGCAGGGAAAAAGTCGTACTCTGCTAAAGCGGATGGGCGCAGCGTTTGGAACTGCGTGGTCAACGGAAGTGACGCCAGCAACTGTCCGCGCGCGGATTCGCTTGCGGGCGCGGGAATCACCGGAACGGGCGTGGAATCTGCCGCTGCCATGCAACAACCGGAGTCGCCGCAACTGCAGGCCACCGGAGCCTCGCAGAGTTGCCGTGCTGGCATTGCTAAACCCGCCAAGTGCGAAAACGCCAAGGCGAAGCAGAAAACGAGGCTTACGAGCTCTTTCAATCATAGGCACACTATCTAATTTGAGAAACGAGTCAAAAGAATGTTTGTATTCAGGACGCATCTCCGGGGGCATCGACATGCAAACGATCCTGTTTAAGCGAATCTTCGTTTCAACGCAGAAATCAGAGTGCTTGGCGCTTTACGACCACAGCCCAAGACTGCTCAAGGCTTAGTTTGGCGCGCATGACATGAGCTTGCCCCCGGGAAGGACGCGGAGCCGCCGGCCACGCCAGACGACGGTGTTTCCAAGGAACGCCAGCCCCCAAATGGGGACATGAAGGAGATCTTTCAGCACAACGTACAAGCCCGCACGAAGCTTGTAAGCATTGGATGTGATGCGCGTAACTAGGTCGGCCGTCATCAGGATCCGCAGTGCTACCGCAACTAGCAACGGGAGTGCCATCTCGGCCAAAGCACTTTGTGAACCCAGCTTGGCAACAAACCATACAACTGCCCACAACAGCGCATTACTCAGTATGCTGAAGAAATACGGCACGGGTTGGCAGACGCGGATAGTGCGCGCCCAACGAAGTTGGTGCGCCCAGATGTCGCGCCAGCCTTGCACGTGCTCGCGGCACTCAACCACTACAGGGCACAGCTCAATGCGGTAACCACGCCGAGCGATTTGGTTGCCGAGCTGGTAATCATCCGCGAGGTGGTCCGCCAATGCACGGAAGCCACCAATTTCATCGAGCTGCTGCCGGCGCGTGGCCATCACCGCCCCGAGAGCGAAATCTAGCGGCTTGAGCGTGCGCGATTGGAGCACCTGGCTCCAGAAATCCGCATTAACAGCCACGGCCTCCCATTGCATCGCGGGTGTGGTCGGATTAGCGAGCGCATAGAAGCAGTTCACGAGGCCAGCCTGAGGGTCGCGCAGCGGCTGCACGACCTGCGCCAAGAAGTCCGTCGGCACAAGCGTGTCGGCGTCACTAACGATGAAGTGGTCGTGCTGCGCAAGGCGTTCTAGGTGCGTGAGCGTCGAGACTTTGGCGTTCGGGCCAAACTGTTCGGCACAGACGACAAGTTGAGCATTTGCCTGCGGGTGTTCGGCGATAAGCTGGCGAACAACTTCGCCGACAGGATCCTTCTCATCCGCGACGCCGAAGAGGAGTTGCACTGGGCCGAGGTAGTCCTGCTTGAACCAGCTTGCGAGGCAGCCGCGCGTTTCGGGGTCTAGGCCCTTGAGCGGCTTGAACAACGTGACGCCGGGGGCAAACGCAGTTTCCGCCGCGCGCTGGTGTAGCGGGAAACACCGCGCGGCGAGCCACTGCCAGAGCGTGATGGTGAGGCTTAGGAGCGCGAGCGCGGCGAGGATGAGGTGCAGGAGCACGAGAAAAATTTACCCGGAGATGGGCGAAGACGGAATCACGAAGGCGCGGCAAGGCCGTTCGTGTCTTGGATTGCAGGGACGAGGAAAGCGGCGATGTTGCTTTGGCTCACGCGAAGCAGACTTTGCTGCACACACAAGTCACTACTCGGATAGAAAAAAGTGCCGTCTCCGCTGCGCTCTGTCGGTGCAGTCCAAGAAGGTTAAATCTGATCCGACGCCACCTTGCGGGCGACTTCCTCCAACGTCGTCTCACCGGCAAGCACGCGGGCAAGACCGTTTTGCCAGAGCGTGCGCATGCCTTGCTCGACGGCGATTTGCTGGATGAGCCTGGTGGGCTTCTTCTCCATCACGGCGTCGCGAACTATATCGCCCACCTGTAACAGCTCGGTAATGGAGAACCGGCCGCTGTAACCGGTGTCATTGCACTCCGCACAACCAGAGCCTTTGCGGAAGGAGGCGTTATCGATCTGCTCCTGCGTCAGAGCCTTAAGCAGCGCGGCCTCCGGTTCGTAAGGGATGGCGCAGAAGGCGCAGTTTTTTCGCACTAGCCGCACGCCCATCACGCCAAGGATAGACGAGGCCAGCAGGAATGGCTCAATGCCCATGTTTATTAAGCGGGCGAAGACGCCCGCCGTGGTGCCGCTATGAACAGTGCTAATGACCATGTGCCCAGTGAGCCCCGCTTGCACGGCGATGCCGGCTGTCTCTGGGTCGCGAATCTCGCCTACCATGATGATCTGCGGATCTTGTCGCATGAGCGAGCGGAGGGCGCTGGCGAAGGTGAAGTCCTGCGCCGGATTCAACTGCGCCTGGCTTACGGTTGGGATGGGCACCTCCACCGGGTCTTCGACCGACGCGATGCTGACGGCGGTACCATGCTTGGCGAGCAGGTAATGCAGCGCGCTATAAATAGCCGTGGTCTTGCCGGAGCCGGTTGGGCCGGTGAGCAGGATGAGGCCATTGGGCTTGTTGACGAGCTGAATGAACTTCTCCTTGGTATCCGGATCCAGCCCCAGCTTGTCGATGTCGAAGGACCGCGAGGTTGGATCGAAGATACGGCAAACTACTTTCTCGCCCAACATGGTGGGAAAAATGGAGACACGGAGCTGAGCGTTGCCGAACTCTGGACCCATGTTGACCTTGCCGTCCTGTGGAACGCCTGTGAGATGGGAAGCCATGTTGGCCATAACCTTAAAGCGACCGGAAATCCTTTCCCGCAGTTCACTGGGTAAGTGGATCATCTCGGTCAACTGGCCGGCGACACGGATGCGCACAGCCATGGATTCTTGCCACGGCTCGAAATGGATGTCGCTCGCCCCCGCCTGCACTGAGTCGTGGACGATGTAGTTCACCAGCGTGCTGATGTCGGCATCAAGCACCGTGGGAAGGGATTGCAGATAGCTGGTCGTGTGGCTCATGGCAGCGATTAAAACTGTTAAGACTGTGCCGGAAGCGAGCGAGGCGGGCAAACGGTTCTTGCGCCCATCATCTGGACGCGTTGACGCTGTCGTGACCGCGCGGTAGCGTCGCTTCATGATAGATCTGGCTGAAGCACAGCCGCGGGGGGCCGACCTTACGCTGCCCACCGCCCGCGCACCCCGCCCACCCACCGAGACTGCCGAACTGTCCGCTGAAATCCATGCGCTCAAGCGCCGCCTCAACGCTGTCATCCTCGCGCATAACTACCAAGTGCCAGAAATTCAGGACGTGGCAGACTTCGTGGGCGACTCTCTGGGCCTCGCGCAGCAGGCGGCGAGCACCAGCGCGGACGTGATCGTTTTCTGCGGTGTTCACTTCATGGCCGAGACGGCGAAAATTCTCAACCCCAGCAAGCTCGTCCTGCTGCCCGACCGCGACGCCGGCTGCTCGCTGGAAGCCAGTTGCCCCGCGCCCGAACTGGAGAAGCTCCAGGCCACCAACCCCAATTTCTACACCATCGCCTACATCAACTGCTCGGCGGCTGTGAAAGCGTTGAGCGACGTAATCGTGACCAGTGGCAACGCGGAGAAAATCGTCCGCGCTGCACCAGCGGACCGCGACCTCCTCTTTGTGCCCGACGAAAACCTCGGCCAGTGGGTCATGGAGCAGACCGGCCGGCCGATGACGCTCTGGCGCGGCAACTGTTACGCGCACGTTGAATTCCAGCGCGATCAGATTCTTCGTGCCCGTGCCGCGTATCCCGATGCGAAGATTGTCGTCCATCCCGAAAGCCTGCGCGAGGTCCGACAACTTGCCGACGCTGTTTGCTCGACCGAGAGGATGGTGACGTTTTGCAAGAGCGACCCAGCGCGGCGATTTGTCATTGTTACCGAGTCGGGAATCATCCACCGGATGCGAAAGGAGTGTCCCGGCAAGGAATTTCTCTGCGCGCCCGTTTTTGATGTGCTGAGAATGCCTACGGACACCTGCCGGTGCAGTGAATGCCGCTACATGAAGATGAACACTTTGGAAAAGCTGCGAGACTGCATGGCGCGCCGCGCGCCGCAACTTGACTTGCCCCCCGAGATAATCACCCAAGCAAGGGTTCCCATGGAGCGTATGCTGGAAATTTCTGCGCGCGCCTGACGGCCTCGGTACGGTCGGCTCAAAGATCCAGTGGGCCGGTAAGCTTTTCGCCATCCATCTGGTAAATGCCGACGAGATATCCATTCTCGCGGATTTCGCCGACATGGAGCTTGCCGTAGAGCGTCACGGTCTGGTCCATGATGGGCTTCACGCCCTTGCCGGTCATCTTCACGCTGACCCACTCGTTGATCTTGGGCACCGTGCCATAGCAACACATGGACTGGTCGCGCATGATGAGCAACTCGGTGATTAACCCGCCTTCGACCTTCAACGGGAGCATGAAGCCTTTGAGCGCCACGCGCTGCTTGTCGAAGGCCTTGACGGTGGGAGGAATCTGCTCTTTGGGCGGCTTGCTCGGGGTGGGGGTGTTGGTTGCGGCCGGGGCATCGTCAGGAATGTCGTAGTTAAAAGTTGCAAGGCGGTCGAAGCCAACGATGAGATATTCGCCGTCTTTTTGCACGGCGCCGAGCGCAGCGGGCGCATTAGTAGGGGCGACTTTCGTCTGAACGAGGCCCGGCGTGAGCTTTTGGATCGGCGCACCGCGCACCAGCGCCTTGCTGGACTTATCAGGCTCAGCAGCGGTGGCGAAGAAACCAACAGCAGCTAGGGCGGCGAGGTTGAGAACGTGCTTCGGGTTCATGATTCGGTTTAATTTTTGACGGGCTCCGGAGTGACCCCATTCGGAAAGTTAAATTTCAATGCGCTGTAATCCTTGCCGCGCACGCTAATCTTCTTTAGCTCCACATCGAAACTTTTGGCTGTTTTGAGCCAGTCCGCCTGCGCCTCGAACTGAGAGGAGTCCCCCGCCTGCTCGCCAGTGGCGGCATTGGCAACGGCCTTCAGAGTAAGGGTCTCCGGCTTGCCCGCCACCGTGGCGGCCAATTCCAGCATCTCCTGCGTGATGCGTTGGGAACCGCTCATGTGCGGCTTAAGCACATAACAGGTGAGTTTGCCCGCTGCCGCATCGAGTACAAACTCCAGATGCGCAGCTTCATTACCGAGGTCAATGGCCGTACCGCCATGCGGCGGCTCGTGATGATGCCCGCCGCGGCCATGGCCAGCAGAGGACTGAGACTGGCCGCAACCAACCCCACAAGCCAGCACACCGGCACAGAAAAGCGCTAACAGAATTTTCATGAGATAAACTCGTGCAATCACCAACATTTTTTCGCACAAATCAAAGCGATTGCCAACCATATCTTTGGGTTTGAAATGAGCTAGGCCTTGCACCGCTGGCTTGCAGGGCGCAATCTTTGTCCCATACTTTCGAACAACGCGATTGAATCCAAAGTCATTATACGGTGCGCTTGTTAGCCCCCAACCCCACCCAATGCCGGCTTGTTAGGCTTGGTGCCGTGGTGTTAGTCATGTTGAGCGCGCTCGTCAGCCCGGCCGCCAGCAGTCATACGGAGGCTCCCGACAACGTCTTTTTCCGTCAAGGGATCATCCCCAAGCTCCGGATTGAAATTGCCCCGGCGGAACTCACCAAACTCAACAAGGACCAGCGCAGCTATGTCCGCTGCACTGTGCGCGAGGGGGACGACTTCATCTTCCACGACGTGGGCATCCACCTCAAGGGCGCGGCTGGCAGCTTCCGCCCCGTCAACGACCGGCCGGCCCTCACGTTGAACTTCGACAAATACCGCGAGAAACAAAAGTTCCACGGCCTGGACAAGATCCACCTCAACAACTCGGTGCAGGACGGCACCTACCTCAACGAATATCTTGCCTCCGCCCTCTTCAACGCCGGCGGCGTGCCCTCGCCACGTGTCTCGCACGCCCGCGTCTGGCTCAATGGCCGTGACCTCGGCTTCTACGTGCTCAAGGAGGGTTTTGATACGCAGTTCATGCGCAATCACTTTGGTAGTAAGGCGGGCACCTTCTACGATGGCGGTTTCTGCGCGGACATTGACCAGCGCAAGGACCGCAAAATTGGCCAGGGCACAAATGATCAAGCCGACCTGAAGGGACTCGTCGCCGCCTGCCGCGAACCCGACCTCGCCAAGCGCGCCGCCCGGCTGGAAGAAACTCTGGCCATCGACCATTTCCTCTCGGTCGTGGCCTTGGAGATGATGACCGCGCACTGGGATGGCTACGCGCGTAACCGCAACAACTACCGACTGCTCATACCGGCGGGCAGCACCAAGGTTCACTTCCTCGCCTCCGGCATGGACCAGATGTTCGGCGACCCGAACTTTCCCGTCTTCGACAGCATGGGCGGCTTGGTCACCAGCGCCCTGTGGCAGCTTCCGCAGACGAAGCAACTCTACCGCGACCGGGTGGGCTACCTGCTCACCAACGTCTTCACCGCCGAGTTCCTCACCAACGAGACCGCCAAGGTCCACGCCCGCGTCCGGCCGGTGCTGGCCGAGATGAACGAAGGCGCGGCAAAGAACTTCGACAACACCACCCGGGACATGAACAACCGGCTCCTCGCCCGCATCGCAGGCATCCAGAAGCAGGTGGGCATCGCGCCGCCCAAGCCGGTCAAGCCCGACGCCAACGGCGTGCTCAAGATCGGCAAGTGGGAGCCACAGTTGGATTCGGGGGAATCCAAGCTGGGCGAGGCCGACCGGGGCGGCGTGAAGGCCTTGGAGATCAATCTCGAAAAGCCCAACCGCGTCGTCGCCTCGTGGCGGACGCGGGTGCTGCTGGACGCGGGCAAATACCGCTTCGAGGGTAAGGTTGCCACCAAGGATGTCGTACCGCTCAAGGAACCGACCGGCGAGGGCGCAGGCCTACGCATTTCCGGCTCCAACCGGCCCAACCAAGTCAGCGGGGACAACGACTGGAAGAAAATCTCCTATGAGTTTGAGGTGTCCGCGCCCTCCACCGAGGTCGTCCTGGTCTGCGAATTGCGGGCCGAAAAGGGTCGCGCTTGGTTCGATCTCAGCTCCCTTCAAATCACCCGGCAGAATTAAGGGCGGCTGGCACACAAGCTTGCCACCGGCACAGCGCATTCGCACTCTCTGCTCGTCGTGTCTGGCAAGCATTTCCTCATAATCGGCGGTGGTCTTGTAGGTATGGGCACCGCCCTCAAGCTCGCGGGCCGGCTACCGGATGCGCGCATCACCCTGCTCGAGAAGGAGCCTGAAGTGGGCCGGCATCAGAGCACGCACAACAGCGGCGTGCTGCACTGCGGCCTTTACTACAAACCCGGCTCGCTCAAGGCCAGACTCGCGGTCAGCGGCATCGCGGAGATGACCGCTTTTTGCCGTGAGCACGACATCCCGCACGACGTGTGCGGCAAGCTCGTCGTGGCCGTGGATGACACCGAGGTCACACGGCTCAGGGATTTGCACGAACGCGGAGCTAAGAATGGCCTGCAAGGATTGCGTTGGCTCGGGCCGGAGCAGATGCGCGAGATCGAGCCGCACGTCGGCGGCGTGGCTGCCTTACACGTCCCACAGGAAGGCATCGTGGATTACGCAAAAGTTTGCGCGACCATGCAGCGGCTCATCACCAAGGCCGGCCACCGCGTCGTGACTTCCGCGCGCGTGACGGCGCTGCGGGCGTCCGGCTCAGGCTGGCTGGTGGAAACTACGGGGAGTGAGTTCGCGGGCGATTTCATCGTGAACTGTGCTGGCCTGCACTGCGACCGCGTAAGCGAACTAGCCGGCGAACGCCGCGAGGTGCGCATCGTACCGTTTCGGGGCGAATACTATCAGCTGCGGAAAGATCGCGAGCATCTCGTGCGACACTTGATTTACCCCGTGCCCGACCCGCAGTTCCCGTTCCTCGGGGTGCACTACACTCGCATGATTCACGGCGGTATCGAAGCTGGGCCGAACGCCGTGTTGGCCTTCGCTCGTGAAGGTTACAAGAAGACGGACCTGCGCGTGAGCGATCTATGGGACATCCTGACTTTTGGCGGGCTGTGGAATTTTCTCGGCCGACACAAGCGCATGAGTTGGGAGGAGCTCAAGCGCAGTTTTAGCAAGCGGCTATTTTGCGAGTCGCTCCAGCGGCTTGTCCCTGAAATTCGCGAAAGCGACCTCGCGCCCGGCGGCGCAGGCGTGCGCGCACAAGCGATGTCGCCCGATGGCACGCTGGTGCAAGATTTTCACCTCCTCGCCCGGCGCAACGCGCTGCACGTGCTCAACGCGCCAAGCCCCGGCGCAACGGCTGCCCTGGCCATCGGCGAGGAAATTGCCGGCCAGATTACAGCGGCCATGTAAGGGGTTTACCCGGTCAAAGCAGTTCCATCTGCACGCCACCAGGCCGGCGGAAGGCCGCAGTCGAGAGTCGCAATTCCTCCCGGTTGAGCCCCGCCTTACGGCAACCTACCTCAAACAACTGCTCAATCTGATCTGCGCGGCGGCCGCTGCCACGCATTCGCGCGCCAAACTTGGGGTCGTTGAGCTCGCCCGCGCGCACGGCGCGAATGCCGGCGATTACTTTATCCTTCCGTGCTGGAAAATGCTCCCCCAGCCATTGCTCGAACAGCGCCTTGTTCTGGTGGGGCAGGCGCAAGGTGACGTAGCCCGCGAAGCGCGCCCCTGCATCTGCAGCTGCTGCTAATAGCTGCGGGAGCTCATGGTCGTTTAGCCCGGGAATCATCGGTGCGGTCATCACACCCACTGGGATGCCCGCCCTGGCGAGATCGCGGATCGTCGCGAGGCGCGCGGCGGGTGGCGACGTGCGCGGCTCCATCACGCGGCGCAACTCCGGAGTCAGCGTGGTGAGTGAGATGAACACCACGGCGGCGTGGTACCGGGCGAGTTCCTGTAAAAGATCAAGGTCCCGGATGACGAGCCGGTTTTTTGTCACGATGCCCACTGGGTTCCGGAACTCTGCCAGCACGGCCAAACAGCGGCGGGTGAGTTCTAACTTCCGTTCGACTGGCTGGTAGCAGTCCGTCACGCCACTTAGAGCGATGGTTTGCGGCTCCCACTTGGCGGACGCCAGTTCCGCACGCAGCAACTCCGGTGCACGCTCCTTGACCATGATGCGCGTCTCGAAGTCCAAGCCGCTGGAGAAGCCGAGATATTCGTGCGTAGGTCGAGCGTAGCAGTAAATGCAGCCGTGCTCGCAGCCGCGATAGGGATTGAGGCTCGCGCGGAATCCGATATCCGGGCTGTCATTCCAGGCGATGGCCGTGAGCGAACGATCTGGCAGGAACTGCGTGTGGGGCAGCGGTTCCTCGGCATCGTCGAACTCCGGGTTGCGCTCCCGCGCAGTCGCCACGAAACGGTTCGTCGGCTGGGACAATGCCCCGCGCGTGGGCAGGGTGGCATCAGGCTGGCGATCGGGCGACATGCCGAGACGGATAGTTGTCCAGCCGCTTCCAGCAGCCAGATATTCCAAACTGCCTGCGCTTGCCTACGTCAGCCTTGGTGATAGCGGCGGTTGAAGTCGCGAGCGAGGTAACGCTCCACAGTCTTGAACTGCTCGAACCAGTGCGCGTATTCGGCCGTTTGCTCCTGACCGCGCGCCTTGAGGTCATCCAAGATGGTCTGGTACCCAAACTGATGGTCTTGCAGGAAAGTGAAGTAAAGCTTGTCGTCCCACTCGGAGACAGAGTCGGGCAGTTCGAACGTGCGGGGCAGTTCCATGCCAATCAAGTTCACTCCTTTCGCTTCGGACGCAAGAGCATCGCCTTCTTGTCGGTGCCTTCGACTTCCACGCTGTGGGTCTCAATGTCGGGGTCTTCTCGCAGGGCTTGATGCACCACGCGACGATCGTAAGCGTTCATTGGCTCGAGTTCGACGATGTCGCCCCACTTGCGCACCTTGTCAGCCGCGTCTTTGGCTTTCTTGATGAGCGCCTCGCGCGCGGCGGCGCGGTAACCACCCACGTCAACAGTGATGCGTGGGGCGCAATCGTCCTGATTAAAGGCGATGCGATTGGTCAGGTATTGCAGGTCGCCAAGGGTCTGCCCATGCCGGCCGATAAGCCGGTTGGACTCGGCGCACTGCACTTCTAGGAAGAGACCGCCGTCGTCGAGTTTTTGCTCAGTGATGGTGGCCTCGGTAAAGCCGAGGTGGTTAATTAAATCGGCTAGTATGGTTTTAGGTTCGGTGGTCATAGGGAAAGAGAGGAAACGGAATTATTTCTGCGGCTTTGGCTCCGGCTTGGCGGCTTTCTTGTCGTCCTGAATCTTGGTGAGTTTAGTTTGCAGGATGGTTAGCAGATTTTGGACGGTCCAGTAAAGTGTGAGCGCAGCGCTGAATCGATAGAGGATGACCACAAACATCATGGGCATGTATTTCATGATTTTCTGCTGCATCGGGTCCATGCCAGGGGAGGGCGGGGTGAGCTTGGCCTGATAGAACATGGTCACGGCCATGAGGATGGGTAGCGGGTTGATGGGGAAGCCCAGCAGGTAGGCGACGGTGTCCTCTTGCGAGAGGTCGTATGCCCAAAGGAAACTTTCACCGCGCAGTTCCATGCAACTTTGCAGCATGGTGTAAAAGCCAATGAATACGGGGAATTGCACAAGCATGGGGAGGCAACCGGCCATGGGATTGACCTTATTCTCACGCATGAACTCCATGGTCTTTTGGTTCATTTTAGTTGGGTCATCCTTGTATTTCTCTTGAATGGCCTTCATCTGCGGCTGCAATTCGGACATGCGCTTCATGGAGCGGGTGGAAATCGCAGTGAGAGGCCAGAAGAGCAACTTGATGATGATGGTGATGGCGATGATGCACCACGCGTAGCTAAGGCCGAAGGCGTGCAAGCCATTCATGGAGAGCAACAGTGCCTTGGCGAAGAAGCCAAAGAACCCGCCATAATCCATGATAAGATCCAGTTCGTTGCTCATTTGATTCCCGAGTCGAGCAAGCCGTTGGTATTCTTTCGGGCCGATATAAAGAGTGAAATCGCGGTGGATGGCGTTTGTTCCGCCAGGTTGGAGCGCCTTGGCGGGGTAAACGAGCGAGCTCTGAAAGCCGAACGGCGCGGCGAAAGCAGTATCACCCTTGGGAACGTCTGCCAGGTCGTGCGCCGGCAGCGCCACACGGCGTGTGTATACCTTCTCCGCCAACTCTTTCGGAATAACGGCCATGGTGAAGAACTGGTTTTGCGCTGCGACCCACGCGAACTTTCCCTCCACCGTGTGCTCGGTGCGCCTGGTGCCGGGGAAGCAGCCGAGTGTCGCGTTCTCAAAATACGTCTCCGCCACCGCGTCGCTCTTGCCGTCCCCAAACCAACTCACTTTCATCAACTGCCCCTTGTCCAACGGGTTGATGGGTGTGGCGGTAGCGAATACCCACTGCTGCTCCGGCACGACAATCGGCTCGCCCTTGGTGTTTTCCAACCACACGCTGACTTGCATCAGGTAGTTCGTGCCCGGCTTGAACTCTTTGACGATGCGTAAGCCGGTGGGGAGGATTTTTTCGGCCCGCACGCCTTGGTCTGTCTTGGCTAATGCGAACAATCCGTCACCCTGCAGTGCGTCACCGCCCAACAACGTCATCGCGGCAACGGGTGCCTTCGTGTTCAACGTCACCACGCGCGCGGAATCGGTGACTTTGCGGTTGCCGACGATCTTCGGAAAGCGCTTCAGCTCGGCGAGCTTTAAGCCCCCACCGTGCGAGGAGAACGTATATTTCACGTCCGCTGTCTCGAATACCACCAACTCCTCCTGGGCCGACGGCGCCATCCACTGCGTCGCCCCGGGAACAGGGGTGGTGAGCGCGGGCCCGGCGGCGTTGGTCGCACCAGCCACGGTGTTTGTACTCGTGACGGCCGACTTGGGCGGCGGCGGCGGATACATGATCTTGACCAGCTCGAACCAGCCGATAATGAGCAGGAACGAAACGAGGAGGACGATGACAGATTTACGGTCCATGAAAGGGGGCTATTGATTGCTGCCAAGCTGCGGAAAAGTGGGGCGAGTCTCCGGAGCCAGCGAAGCGGCGGGCGTAGGAAATGACGCCCGAGGCACGGCTGATTTCGACATCGCATCCGAAACCCAAAATCCAAAATCCGGAACCTTCTCTGGGACGGGATCGCAGCCGCAGCCACCCCACGGTTGACAACGAGCGAGGCGCTTCACCGCCAGCCAACCACCACGCCCCGCTCCATGTCGGCACACCGCCTCCGTCGCATACACCGAGCACGACGGCTCGAAGCGACAAGCCGCACCAAAGAGAGTCGTTAGCACGGGCGAGACAAACCAGCGGTAAAGCCGCAGCACGAAGAGAAGGATGTGTTGGGCGGCGTTCACGGGATAATATTCCTCTGCGCCCGGCCAGCTTTCACGGTGTCATGCGGGTTTATCCGTGGTTGTCCTTTGGAAAATGGTTTCATGTCTTGAGCAGCCCGGCCACGCGCAACGCGGCGAGGTAATCGCGTTCCACCTCGGCAAACGCTTTGCCTGCAATCGAATCGCGGGCCACGAGGACGATTTCCGAGGGCACACACAGGTCGTGCTGATGAATCCGAAACGCCTGCCGCAGAAGCCGCTTGGCCCGGCTGCGGACGACCGAGTTGCCAATGCGTTTGGCCGCTACTACGCCGAGTCGAGATGCGCCAGAGGCCGGGAGCTCGACCCAATTTAACAGGACGCAGCCGCGCGCAAGGCGGCGGCCTTGGCCCTTGAGGCGGGCGAAATCGCGCGTCTGCTTGAGGCGTTGGACAGCACCGAGCGTCAGCCGCATGGACGGGCTGGCGGGCATGGCATCACACCGGGGTGAGCTTCTTGCGACCCGTGCGGCGGCGGTTGCGGAGCACCTTGCGGCCGCCCCGCGTGGCCATGCGGGCACGAAAGCCATGCTGGCGTTGGCGGCGGATCTTGGAGGGCTGATACTGGCGTTTCATAGGCTAAATTTGGCTTCAAAAAAGTTTCCAGACGCGGCGCGCCGCGCGGTTTTCCGCCTGGAGCGGAGGGCGGAGGTTAGCGGAGGGAGGGGGGGTGTCAAGCGCCACAGCCACATAAGGCGCTATCTGAGCGAGAGCTGGCTCTCGATCCAACCGCATCAATGTTCTATGACTCTAGCCCAAAACCTCCACCCAGATTAGTTCTGCCAGCCGCAGACTAAATGATTGCCGCCGCAGCGCATATCCACAAATTCCCAGGCGGCGGGCTTCCCGGTTGCATTGCCTTTGCCTCATCGCATACTTCGCGCCATGCAAGTCTTCGTGGACGCGGTGGCCGCTGAACTGGAACGGCCGCGCGCGCTGCTCAAACAAGTGGTGGATCATCTTGCGTCGCACTACTCCGTGAGCCGCGATGAATTGGGCGCGTTCTTCACTGACCGGCTTAGCACACTGGAAGACTACGAGATTGACCTGCTGTTCTCGCCCGTTTTTACCCCCACGCTGACTGAGCAAGCGGCCTTCTCCGATTTGCTGGACCGCCAGACGCTCCCAGCCGCCGCATGGCCCGAATTGATCCGCCGCATGGCCGACCGGCCCACGGTTACTCGCCTCCTTACCGAAGACGGCACCGCCCACGCCATTCGACTGCACGAAGTCAGTCTCGAGCGCTTCGTCACTCGACTGAACCTTGACGTGGTAATTCCCGATCCACTGGGCAAACTGCTGCACTCTTTACCCCCACCGGGTGACCGCGCGCTGCTCAAGGCTCTAGCCCGCCGCATCGTGTGGAACAAAGAGCCGCGCCGCGAAATCCTTTTCCGCTACCTGCTGGCCGCGACGAGCGAGGACTTTTACCAGCGGGATGACCTGCTGGCACTCCTCAAACTCATGGAAACTTACCAGCCCAAGGACGCCCCTGACTTGCTTGGGCGCATCCCGCACTGGCAGGAAGTTCTCAAACAAGAGATCACCGCCGCCGCAAGCCCCAAGCCCTTCTTTGCTGCGCGGGTGCAAGAACTGCATGGAGGCGGGCGCGACCAGCGGCATCAGGACAACACCATGATTTCTGGCAAGCAACGTGAGCTAGAATTCTTGGGCCGGTTGAAGGGCGTGCTAGCCGCGTGAACGAGACACGCTTGTCCCGCTGGGGATTCACACGCAGATTGGCTCGCTGGCCAGTTTGGACGCGCTACCTCCTCAGGACTCACGCGGTCACGCCCCGAACTTATCGAACATCTTCGCGTTCGCCTGCATGAGGCGCATGAGATGTTTGGCCTCGAAGACACCCAGAGACCCAACGTTCGCTCCAGTCTCGGTGAAGCGATCAAGTTTGTCTGATCCACTGCACGCGCTGTGTAATAGCACCGGCTGCGGGTGCCACGAGTGACCCTTCATCGCGCACGGTGTCGAGTGGTCTCCCGTGATGACGAGCACGTCAGGCTTTTTTTCCAACAGAATGGGCAGTGCGGCATCAAAGTCTTCGATGGCCTTCTTCTTCGCCTCAAAGTTGCCGTCTTCACCATATTTGTCGGTATATTTGTAATGGAGGAAAAAGAAGTCGTAATTGTCGTATTCCACCAGGTACCGCTGGCACTGCTCGACGATGGTCTGCGGCCCCTCGACTTTCGTCATGCCCACAAGCTGCGCGAGACCCTTGTACATTGGATAAACCGCGAGTGCGGCGGGCTTGAGGTGGTAGCGCTCTTCAAAGAGCGGAATTTCCGGTTGGTGGGCAATGCCGCGCATGAGAAATCCGTTGGCCTTGGGATGGCCCGCGAGCACGGGTAAGGCTTTCTTATAAAACTCTGCAATCAGGCTGGCAGTTTTCTTCTGCTTCGCATTCTTGGGATTCTCAGGTCGGGCTTGGACAAGTTTTAAGCCCTCGCGGTTCGGATCCGTGGAACTGATGGGACCCTCTAGGCCCGGGCCACGAAATATGACCACAAAGCGGTGCTCCTTGCCGGCCTTGATGATGACCTGCGTGTCGCCCAGCTTATTAATCTTCTCTGCCAACAGCGTGCACAGCTCCTCGCAAACTTCCGTGGCGATGCGGCCGGCGCGGCGATCAGTGACGACGCCTTTCTTGTCGAGCGTGCAAAAGTTTGCGCGCGCTGCGACATCGCCAGCTTTTAATTCCATACCTAGCCCAAGCGCCTCGATCACGCCACGACCGACCTCAAATTCCAGCGGGTCATAGCCGAACAATCCGAGATGGCCAGGGCCGCTGCCGGGGGTAATGCCAGGCGCGACGGGGATCATGCGGCCCTGCGCGCAGCCGGAGCGCACGAGCACGTCAAGGTTCGGCGTGGTGGCGGCCTCCAGCGGCGTCATGTTGCCGGTAGCGGCCGTGGCGATGTCGCCCAAGCCGTCGAGCACGATGAGCGCAAGCTTGGCGCCAGTCTTGATAGTCAGCGAGGCGTAGATGTCGTCGAGTCTCATGGTCCAGTGTCAGGTCAAAACCGCGTTCAGACGGCGCATCGGACAAACTTCAGGCATTGGATTTCTTTAGCCGAAACGCCACCCGTATAGTGCTGGCAATACAAAACGGGCGTCAACGGTTTTGCCGGTGGCCGCACCACGTCAGCTAACGCGCTGGGGCGCATTGGACCGGGAAAAATCTAGCGAAGCGCCTGCCGCGCCGTCGCGCGACCACACGACGTGCCTTGCCCAACCAGCCCTTCACCACGCCATGACCTCCCCGCGCAGCGGCGCCAAGTCGGGGTCGGCAAGGGCCATCTGCGTAAACGACTCCGTACCCCCGTGCTTCTGCGCGACGACTTTAGCGCGGCCCAACCATTGCCGCGCAGCATCGAGGTTACCCATCTGGCAGGCATAGCACGCGAGGTTGTAGGGCACGATAGTTTCGTTGGGAAACTGCTCCGCCGCTGGGCGCAAGGCATCCCACGCCCTGTGCAGGCCGCCGCCCTCCATGCGGCGTGCGGCGTAAGCGCGGTGAACCCAGCCGGTCACATCATCGGGTGCCGTCTGGATAATGACTTCGGCCACCGCGTGAGCGAGCGACCATTCCCTCCGCCCCGCGTGGACGGCCCAAGTCACATGCAGGAACTTTGGGTGCGCCCGTGTCTCGGGAGCCACGCCAGCCAATTCCGCCTCGGCCTCGCCGGGCAAGCCGAGTTCCACCCAGCCTTCCGCCGCGCGAACCAAGTGGCTGTCGGGCGGTTCAAGATCGGCAAGGACGTTCACTCGCGAAGGCGAATCTGGTCGGCGGTCGGGAAGTCCGCCGGAATTTTCTGAGTGACCTTGCCGGTGGCCGCCCATTCCGCGCCGCGTTGGAAGGTGACGATGAAGCCGACGCATTGCTGGGCAACGCGTTTGCCGCCGCCCGCGTGGCCCATTGCAGTGTGAAACACGCGGCCTTGGCCGAACCCAATGGTCATGAGCATGGGCTCGTGGCGGTCGGTGCCGCCCTTGTCCTTCGGCGCGAAGGAAGTGGCGAGTACGGTGAGATTCTCTGCCGGGCCACGCAGGCGGTCGTAGAGTTCATCCTGCGCGTGCATCCACTTCGCGGGCAAGCCAGCCATGATGGGATGCTGTGGTTCGCGGGTTTCGACGGCAAAGGCGTGTTGCGGGCCGTGACTGCCGCCGCGGCCAGGCGCAAGGTCTTTGACAACTTTCGCCGCCTTTTCTTCCCAATAAACATACGGGCCGGACTTTTCGCTGCGCCCGTTCCAGCCGCCTAGGCCGATCATTTGATTATAGGCCGCCCAGCCGGGGAACGAGTTGTTCGCCGCGTGGACGCTGATGAAGCCGCCGCCTGCACGCACAAACTCCTCGAACGCCGCTTGCGTTTCCTTCGGCCAGTCTTGGCCATTGTAGTTGGAGACGACGAGCCGGTATTTTTTAAAGTCGGGCTTGAAGGTGGGCATGTCGTCCTTGTTGCCCGGCGTGGTGGCCACGTCCACGGTAAAGAGGCCGGTGTCTTCGAGGTACTTCTTCAAGCCAGGCGTAGTGCCCTTCCAGTCGTGGTTGTTCTGGCCGTCCACAATTAGCGCCTTGATGGCGGCGGCATGGGCGGACGTGGCTAAAGCCAGGACAAACAAGGGCGCGGCAAAACGTCGGAACAAATTCATGCCGCGAGTCTGCCGCGTGCCCGCACAGTCCGCAATTCCTTCGTGCGCCACATCCGGATGAAAGGTCGCTTTGACAATGGCGCGGTCCAGAGCAAACTCGCTGCCATCTCCGCCGCAATGGATGTGCTGCTCAAAGTCTTGGAATGGATCGTGGGCCCCGCCGCGCTGGGGTGGTTCATCTGGTGGCGGCTGCGTGAGGACGAGCAGGGCGGCATTGGTTTCATCGTTAAATTCGTGGCCAGCGCGGTCATCGGATGGATTTTCTTCCGCTATGGTGTGGCGTGGTTTCGGGAGGGTGGCCTGATGGCGATTGTGGGTTTGGGAGCTGGCATGGTCTCAGCGCTCGCGATGGGCCTGATCTGGCGGGAAGAGCTGGTAGGTGTTTTCACCGGGTTTTTCGGCAGCTTTTACGAGAATAACGCGCCGCTCGAGCCTAAGCCGTATTACGCGCACGCCGAAGCGCGCCGCATGGCGGGCGACATTCCCGGGGCCATCGCTGCCGTGCGCGCAGAACTGGAAAAGTTCCCGCGGGACTACGACGGCCGGATGCGGTTGGCCGCGCTGCTAGCGGAGCATTCTGAGGATCTGGCCGGTGCGCTCGCGGTCATCGAAGATACGTTGCAACTGCCGGGCTTGAAGCCCAGCCAGACGGCCTACGCGCTGAACACTGCCGCCGACTGGCACCTGAAAATCGCGCGCAACTCCGAGGCCGCGCGGCAATGCGTCGAGCGCATCGTGGCCCTATTGCCGGGCACGGACGCGGCGCTACACGCTGGGCAACGACTGGCCAACTTCACCTCGCAGGAGATGCTCGAGCGCGAGGACAATCGCCAGCCCATCGCCATCCCCGAGTTCGAGCGCAAGCTGGGCCTCAAGCGCCACAGGCACGTCGCGCCCGCGAAGCCCGACATCAACGCCGAGGAGCGCCGGTTGCGTGACCGGCTGGCGCGGAACGCGAACGACTGGCTGGCGCGCGAGGAACTCGCGCGGCTCTACGTCGAGGAATTCGAGTTCTTCGACCGCGGCCTGCAGGAGCTGGAGATCCTCATCTCCACGCCCGGCCAGCCCAAGCTCGAGGTCGTGCGCTGGCTGCACCAGAAGGCGGACTGGCAGGTGAAGTTCTTCAACGATGTCGAGGCCGGGCGCGCGACGCTCCGGCGCATCCAGGAGCTGTATCCTAACAGCGCCTTCGCCGAGCGGGCCGCCCGCGCGATGCTCTACCTCCAGCCAGTCAGCAAGTCCGAAAAGAAAAAGCCGGGCGAGCAGCCCGGCTTATCTGAAGTGTGAATTGACCCCGATTAGCGGGTGGCCGGAGGCGCCGGCGTGGTGACAGGCGCAGTCGTAGAACCACCTACCGATCCACCCTGCGCGCTTTGAAGCCGCAGGGCGATTTGCTTGTCAATCTCCGCCGCCAAGTCGATGTCAGTCCAGCCTGCGTCGGTGCGGACTTGGGTGATGATCTCAGTGATGGTTGGCTCGATCTCGCCAACTTTCACATAGACAAAGCGGTTGTTGACCTTGGCTACCAGAGAGTTGTTGACGCGGTTTTCGGATTGAAGCACGCCCAATCCGCCCTTTTCAGCTGCGAGGACTTCCTTGGCCGCGACGAAGACTTGCTCGGTGGAGAGCTGGTAGCGACTCACGATGCGGTCCTTGCGGAAAGGCACGCCCGCCGAATGACGACCGTCCACGGTGGTAATGCAGCCGGCACCACCCACCACCAGTACCACCGTGCCGAGGAGTCCAAAAAGCATCTTATTCATGACCGTATGCAAGGCGGAAGCTCATGGCGCGTCAAGCAATAGTTCAGGTTCAGCGCCTATGAGTCACCGAGCTGTGACCACCAACTAGCGGCGTCTCGCGCGCCGTCAAACCGTCGTTACTCCAATTCCACCACCGCTACAGTGTAAATCAACAAGCGCGGCACGGTGAAAGCCGCCTCGCCCGCCCGCTGCACCAAGCCGACCGGTCCGGTGCTGACTTCGGCATCGGGCGAGAGGAGGCGGATGGACTTCACGCGTTCGCCCGGCGCGAGCGATAGCCGGACGGTGGTGCCTTCGACAGCGAGGGGTTTTTCCTCGTGCGGTCCGCTGCCCATGGTGCGGGCCTTGGGTGGCTCTTCCCGGTTGTAGTTAACGAGATGAACAATGCGCCGCTTTGGCTGGCTGAGGACGGAGGCAACGACCGTGGGCGCTCCCTCGCGGCGAGTGACCGCAGTGAGTTCCTTGCGCCACTTGGACACCTGGTCGTCCGCAGGCAAGGTGGGAACGGAAAGCCACTGGCCGCCACTCGCGCGATTACTACTGGCATCGGTTTGCACCACCATGCGGTGACTGTTCTTCTGCGCCTCGGTGACGATGTCATCGGGCACGATGTCGAAGGCGTAGCCCTCGCGTACGAGCTGCTTGCCGATGGCCTTGAAGCGCGCCACCGGCTCCACGTCACCGCGATGCACGGCGTTGCGCGGGTAAATCAGAAGCAGCTCTGCCGCCGGTTGCGCGCCGGTGTAGAGATCCCGGTGCTTCGCCGCGAAGCCAAAGTATGTCGTCATCGCCTCGCGGCCCGCCGGGTTCTTGTAGGTCGCGTAAAAGCCCAGCCCCGCGCCGCCGTTCGCGATGCCTTCGGCAATGGTTGCGCGCGTGCGCGTCTGTTCGTATTTGCCGAGCAGGAATGGCTTGGGCCCAAACGCACCGCGGATGAAGCGAAGTTGCAGCGTGCCATCGCCGAGGTCGCCGTTGGCCAAGTCCGTCTGCGACGCAGCATTGCCCGTCGAATACCAAAGATAATTTTCCTCGCGACCCCAGAGGTCAGCCGGCAGCAGGCAGCGCTCGTCGCCGTTAATTTGGTTGAATCCGCCGAGGTGGTTCCACTGCGCGACCAGCAAGTCTGGCTTGAGCCTGCGCCCATGCGTGATGAACACGTCGTCGAACGCGGCCTTCAGCGCAATCTGCGTCCACTTGAGCGCAGCGAGCTTATAAGGCGAAGTTTCCTTTGGGTTGTGCCACGAGGGAATTTCGGTGAACTGGTGCGCCTTTAAGTCCGTGATGGCAAACTGCTCCTTGAGTTGCGCCGCCGTGTAATTCGTGCCGAGCCACGCGCGAAAGCCGCCCACGCAATGCCGGCACATGCAGTCGCGGCGGTAGTAGTAGTTCGCGATGAGGCCGTCCACGCCGCGCGCGATGGCGTCGGCGACCATCGGCTTGAGGCACGCGCGCCAGAGCGGATTGTTGAGGCAGCCGTGATACTCGGGCCAGCCGCCGATTTTATAGCTCGAAGTGGTGATGAGCTTGCCGGCGGCATCCACGGAAAGCATCTCCGTGGGGTCAGACGTGGGCTTCGGACCGAAAGTCTTCGTGTCCCAGCCGTTGTGATACCAGTCGAAGAAGCCCGCGCGTTTCTCGGGGTCGCCGAGGATGAAGGTAGTGTTAAAATGCCCAATGACCCGCGAGCCGCGCGCGTGGACTTCGGAGTTAAGCTTGCGGAAAAAATCGCCGCATTCGCGCGTGCCCTCGACGGGAAAGTGCGCCGGGTAACCCTTGCCAAACTTTGTATGCGCGACGCTGTAAAACGTGACGCCGTAGAAGCCGACCTGGGCCACCTGCGGCTTCGCCTCGCTGATAAAGTCCAGATATTCCGGCGTGCCATAGTCCGTCCAGTGCGCGACGAGGGTGTTGAACCAAAACGGCTCGGCGGCGTGCATGGGCGCGTTCGTCAGCAGCAGCTTGATAAGCACCGCGGCACAACCCAACGGAAGGGAAACAGGTTTCATGCATTGAATTGAAGTGGTTTGCTAGACGCTCATTCAGCCCGACCAGGCAAAGGAGGCACACTTGACGCCAGGCAACGGGCGCGTAGTTTGCGGCACTACCATGATTATTAAGCTACCCTCAGAAAAGATCTCGCGCCGCCGCGGCTTCACTCTCATCGAACTGCTGGTCGTCATCGCCATCATCGCGGTTCTTGCTGGAATGCTACTTCCCGCCTTGAGCAAAGCGAAGCAGAAGGGCGACGGCGCGAAGTGCATGAACAACATGAGACAGTTCGTCTTGTGCTGGCGGCTCTATGCCGATGACTTTGATTCGCGGCTGGTGCCGGTGCGCACATGGACTACTACGAGCGTCCCAAACGTAAACAGCATCACAGCAGGATTGCTCTACCCTTACACTAAATCCGTCGCAATTTATAAATGCCCGGGTGACAAGACCCAGAACGCGCGCAGCGTGGCGATGAGTGGCTACATGGGGCCGAACCTCAACGGTAGTGCCACCCCGCCCGTGCCCAACGCGATTGATTACGCCAGAACCGATTGCCACCGCTTCACGCGCCTCGATTTCATTCCCACGCCCGACCAATTTTTTGTCACCGTTGACGAACGCAGCCAGACCATCAACGATGGATTTTTTCGGGTGGATGTCTATCTAAGTTACCCCACCATCCTCGTAGCGGACTTCCCGGCCGTCTATCATGGGAAGTCCAGCGCGTTTTCGTTCGCAGACGGCCACGCGGAGACCCACGCTTGGCAGGGGCCGATCTTCACTCGGGTCACAGTGGCCGGTCAGACGCCTGCGCCAAACGACCTGGATGCGATCTGGCTGATGCAGCACACCACGGCTCCACTTAATGCGAACTGGCCTTGAAGTCGGCGCTCAAAGCCGCCACGAAGCGCGGTTCGTCGGAATTCCCTTCGCGTTAAACTCCCGCTCGAAGTCGGTCGTCACTTCGGTCAGTTCGGCGGGTGGTTCCATCTCGGTGAACGATTTGTCCGCGCGGAACACGGCGAGCATCTGCGCGAAATACTCCACGTGATCCGTCCGCAGGTGGACGATCCCGCCGGGTTTCAATGCGCGCCGGGCCAGCGCCGGGAAGCGGTCGTTAATGAGCCGGTATTTACGATGCTTCACCTTTGGCCACGGGTCGGGGAAATAGACGTGAAGGGCATCCGTGCTCGCGGCGGGCAGGAGGTATTCGAGGAAGTAGCTGATCTCGATGCGGACGAGGCTGATGTTCGTGAGGCCGAGGCGGCGGCCAACTTTGTCCGGCTTACGGATGCGGCCGAGCAAGCGCTCGACGCCGAGGAGGTTCCGACCCGGATTGCGCCGCGCCCATTCGATGAGGAACGAGCCATCGCCGCAGCCTAGTTCGACTTCCAGGGGCTGCGGCGTAGGGAAGTGGTCGGTAAGCGTGAGCGGTTCAAGGATGGTGCGGAACTCGTGGAGGAGCGTGGAGCGTGGAGCAGATTGAGCGAGTGGAGCGTGAGCTTCAGCCCACTGGAGGTTGATCGGGTCATCTGGCATACGTAGACGTCAGCGCTGTCAGGGCTGCGGCAGCTTGAAAGCCGCGCTCCTTCACCAATTCACCGACACTGACAACTTCGCGCCAAACTTGTTGTGGTAGAAAACTTGTTTGTTAGCCGCGCCGAACTCATGCACGAGCTTCGTCACCTTCACGTCGTAGCAGCAATATTCGGCGATGTCCATGAGCCGGCCCTCCTTAAACCACCGCAACGCCTCCATGCCATCAGCCGTCTTCTCAATGCCGAGCGAGGCGGTTGCTATTGCATCGAGCGAAAGCCGGTGTGACAGGCTTTTTTTCAGGTCTTCGAGCAGGTCAAGCGTGTGCAACTGTGCATAGTCAAAGAACTCGTTATGCCCCTGGAGCACCTCATAGTCGAAGTGCGCAATGTTGAAGCCCACCACCAGATCCGCACGTCGCAGTTCCTCAATGAGGTCGTTGACCTGCCGTTCGCCATAGATTTGGTAGCCCCCGCGCGCGGTGCTGTAGGTCACCCCCACGCTCATGCCCATGCGCCGGCTGTTGCCCCAGCCGCCCACCTCATCCGCAGACTTCTGCGTCTCGAGGTCGAAATAGACGATGTTCTTCATGCGGCGTGCGCAGCGTAGTCGGCGTGTCCCATGGCGCAAAGAAAAGTTTGCCCGGCCCGTGGCGGTTCCCCACAATGCGGTACTCGCTGAATGAGCAGTGCCGTTGCTGAACCACCCGCTGATTCCACCGCCCTAACGCGGGAGGGCAGATCGCCCGTGGACATGTCCAAGCCCGTCGCCCGTCCACAAACTTCCGCGTGGCAGCTCTTAAAGGATGTGTTGAACCACGGTGGCCCCGGCTACCTCCAGTTCGCCATCACGAACATCTGCAACGCCGACTGCGGCTTCTGCGGCTTCGCGCGCTCGCAGTTTGATCCCAAGGCCCGCAAGAGCGTCACGCTTCAGGAAGCGAAGGACGTGGTGGACATCGCCAAGCGCAACCACATCGGCTACCTGCTTTTCGTCGGCGGCGAGCCGATGGCGCACCGCGACCTCCGACCAATGGTCCGCTACGCGGCCGAACGCGGCATCCACCCGATGATCTGCACCAACGGCGGCCTATGGACTGATGACAACATGAAGGCGCTCGCCAACGACGGCTTGAGCAGCGTCATCATGTCCATCGACGCGCACGATATCGCCAAGCACGAGCAGAATCGTGGCCTGCCCGACGTATGCCGGAAAATCAAGAAGGCGAATGAGTTCTTCCACAGCGTCGGCATCCAGACCACGGCAAGCATCACGGCCAGTCGGCTCATTGAGGACTACGAGAAGCTGCCCGCGTTCCTCGAAAGCCTCAGCTTCACGAGCTGCACCTTCAGCTATCCCCTCACGAACCTCGCCTCCAGCTACCTCAGCTTCAGCGACAGCGGGCTGGTGAACTTCAACAACACCGAGCTGCTCGCGCTCTTTGACAACATCAAGCGGATGAAGCACACCAGCGGCTATCCGGTGGTGAACCCCACCGAGTCGCTCACCGAGATGCAGCGCCACCTGCGCGGCGAGAAGGAGCAGTTCGGCTGCCTCGGCGGCCACAAGTATTTCTACCTCGACTGGAACCTCGACCTCTATCGCTGCCACGCATGGGACAAGCCCATGTGTAAGGTTTACGAGTGGGATGATTCCAAGCTCATCCGCGACGGCTGCACCAAGTGCATGATTGACTGCTACCGCGACCCGAGCGTCCTCCAGCACGTCGCCATCAATGCCAGCGACGCCTGGCATGCGCTTAAAAAGGGCGACCTCGGCACCGCCGCAATGAAGGTGCTCGACTCGAAAAATATGACCTCGCTCAAAGCCGTGTGGGAAGATCGCAAGTGGATTGGAAGAGTCTGAACGAGTAGCCGCCGCTTGGCCTCGGCGGCTTCAATCAGCATGTCCAAACTCTATTTTTACTACTCGGCGATGAACGCGGGGAAAAGCACGACGCTCCTCCAGTCGAGTTACAATTACCAGGAACGCGGCATGAACACCCTCGTCCTCGCACCGCAGCTCGACACCCGAACAGGGCCGGGAAAAGTCGCTTCCCGCATCGGACTGACCGCTGAGGCCCGTGCCTTTAAGCGGGATGACAATCTATTTACTCTTACCGAGGAAGACCATGGACAGCGTAATCTTTCATGCGTGTTGGTGGATGAAGCCCAATTCCTCACTAAGGCCCAAGTCGAGCAACTCGCCGACATCGCCGACCGCCTGCGCATACCCGTTCTCTGCTACGGCCTGCGTACGGACTTTCAGGGTAACCTCTTCGAAGGCAGCCAATGGTTGCTCGCCTGGGCGGACAACTTGATTGAGTTAAAGACCATCTGCCATTGCGGCCGCAAAGCCACCATGGTTCTGCGCCTCGACGCCAGCGGTGCGCCCGTCAAGACCGGTGCGCAGATCGAGATCGGCGGCAACGACCGCTACGTGTCTGTCTGCCGTCGCCACTACAAGGAAAGCCAGCATGCCTGGCTGCTGTAAACGGGGCGATGACTGACAGCGGAAGAAAGTGATTGCTAAGACACGCCGCGCTTTGAAGATTACTCCCGAAATGCATCCCAAGCTCGCTAAGCAGCCAGTCCCGGCTTGAAGCCGCCGCCTAACGAGTACGTCCATTTGAAGTTACCAACATTAACCATCGTAATTACCCGTGAAATACTTCGATCGTCGCGGATTCCTTAAAACCGCCGGTGCCGCCGCCGGCATCTTCTACATCGCCCCCACCTCGTGGGCCCAAAAAAGCCCCGGTGACACGCTCAACTCCGTCGTCGTCGGCTTTGGTGGGCGCGGCAAGTCCCACATTGGTGCCCTTAGTGGTCTCAAGGAATCCGGCGTCCGCCTCACCGCCCTCTGCGACGTGGACGACAAAATCCTTCGAGGCGGCGTGGATGAGCAAGATAAGAAAGGCGTGAAAGTCACCGCCTACACCGACATCCGAAAAGTCCTCGAAAACAAGGATATCGACATTGTCTCCATCGCCACACCCAACCACTGGCATTCGCTCGGCGCGATTTGGGCGGTCCAGGCCGGCAAGGATGTTTACGTCGAGAAGCCCGTTTCCCACAACGTCTGGGAAGGCCGCCAGCTCGTGAATGCCGCCCGCAAATACAAGAAGATTGTCCAGACCGGCACGCAGAGCCGCGCTTCGCGCAGTGGCATCGGCGAGGCCGTGAAGTTTGTCCAATCGGGCAAGCTTGGTAAAGTCATTGCCGTCCACGGCACCTGCTACAAACCCCGTGGCACCATCGGCAAGGTGGACGCCGCCCAGCCCATCCCTGCTGGCATTGACTTCGACCTCTGGTGCGGGCCCGCCCCGAAGGATGAGCTTCGCCGTAAACGCTTGCACTATGACTGGCATTGGATTTGGAACTACGGAAACGGCGACCTAGGCAATCAGGGCATCCATCAGATGGACATCGCCCGTTGGTTCCTTGGTGAGATGGAGTTGAGTCCCCGCGTCTGGAGTGTCGGTGGTCGCCTCGGCTACACAGACGATGGTGAAACTCCAAATACCCAAGTCGTATATCACGACTACGCCAAAGCCCCGCTCATCTTTGAAGTGCGCGGTCTTCCCTCAGGCAAAGGCAGCAAGGACATGGACAGCTTCCAAGGCTCCAAAGTTGGCGTCGTGGTTCGCTGCGAAGGTGGCCACATCACCGTGCCCAGCTACACCAGCTCCACTGCCTACGACAAGCAGGGCAAGGTGATTCAAACTTGGAAGGAAGAAAAAGGCGGCGGTGAGGCTCCGCACTTTAAAAACTTCATCGAAGCCGTGCGCAGCCGCCAGCACACGGATCTGTATGCTGACATCCTCGAAGGCCACCTTTCCAGCGCCCTCTGCCACACTGGCAACATTTCGCATCGCTTGGGCAAGCTCGCTGCGCCCGGCGCGATCCGCGAGCAAATCAAGGGCGACCGCGAGGCCTCCTCGACGGTGGAGCGCATGATCGAGCACCTCAAGGCCAACGAAGTCAACATTGACACCGACAAGCTCACGCTCGGACCGGTGCTGAAGATGAACGGCAAGACCGAGAAGTTCATCGGCAACGCGGCGGCAGACCAGCTCCTCACCCGCGACTACCGCAAGCCGTTCGTCGTGCCGGCAATCTAAGCCAGCGATTTTTTGATTCTTGTCTCGCAATCGGGCCGGCCTCACGCCGGCCCGATTTATTTTCCCAAACGTGCGGCAAGCACTCGGCCAAGGCGGGCAATGCCTGCTTCGAGTTTTTGTTCATCCGCTCCACCGAAGCTGAGGCGCAGCTCGTGGTCGGGCTTGCGGCGGCCGGGGTCATCCGCGTAGCACAGCGCGCCGGGCACATAGAGGACTTGCTGTTGCAAGCTAGTCTGAAAAAAACGCGATCGCGGCCCAGTGCGAAGCCGCTGCGGCGCACGCGCCCAGACATAGAGGCCGCCTGCCGGCGTTTGCCAGCCCACGTCCACTGGGAAATGCGCGTGAATCGCCGCCGTCATCACGCCGGCCTTGTGCGCGTAGCGGCGCTGTAGTTCGGCCAGATGGCGGGTGTAAGCCCCGCTGGCCAGCGCTCGCGCGAGCAGTTGCTGCAGCAGGTTGGCCGTGCCGAAATCATGGTTGCCCTTGATGCGCGTGGCGGTGGTCAGCACCGGTTCCGGCAGCACGCCAAAGCCGACGCGCACGCCCGTGGCGAAAGGCTTGCTGAACGTGCCGGCGTAGAGCACGCGGGCCGCGCCGCCCGGTGCGGCGAGCGCGGAAGGAATATCATCGCCCGCAAAGCGTAGTTCCCGATACGCGGCGTCTTCCAGCAGGAAAAGCGGATGGCCAGCGAACCGCTCGTAGCGCCGTAGCAACTGCAAAGCGGCGGCCTTCTTCGCGAAGTCCGTCGTGTAACCCGTGGGATTTTGGTGATAGCTAACGAGGTAGAGGAATTTCACACGCGGCAGTTCGCCCGCCCGGCGCAGCCCTTCGAGGACCTGCTCCAAGTGCGCGAGGTCAATGCCATCGGGCAGCAGGCGGACGCCTCGGCAACGCAGTCCGTGACTTTGCGCAATGCCCAGATAAACGAAGTAAGTCGGGTCCTCGACGAGCACAATGTCGCCCGGGTCACAGAGCGCCTCGGTAAGCAGATAAAGCAACTGTTGCGAGCCGTGGGTGATGAGCAGCCGGTCAGAAGAAATTCCTTTAGCGACGGTTGCAGCCCGTCGATTTGCGGACGGTGACCCAAGTGTTCGGCGGTCGCGGACGGCTGCTCCAGTGGCCAGCGTGTCCAATTCGGCCAGCCGCTTCGCTGTCAACTCACGGAGGAGTGGGTCTCCGGCCGTTGTGCCGTATTGCAACGCAGGCTGGCCGGTGCGCGGAGCGGAGAGAATCTCATCGAGCAACGCGCGGGCTTCGTCTACCGGCAGCGAGACGTTGTCCGTGAAACCGGCGGCCAACGAAATGAGTTTCGGGTGCGCGAGCGTCAGGTTCATCAACCACGAGATCGCAGGCGGCCCGGTGCGGCGGCCTAGGGTGGAGAGGGGGGAACGCATGGGCGAGGCTTGGAGTGATGAAGTGACGGAGTGATGGGAGAGTGAGGGTGGCAGACGGCCAATTCTTCATCGCTCCGCCGCGCCCTCACTCCGTTTCTGTCTCTGCGCCGCCTCGGCCAATTGCACGAGCTTCTCCGCCCCGGCTACGTAGGCGGCGCGGTTGGCGAGCAGCGGGTCGTTGTGGTCGCCTTCGAGTTCGACAAACGCCTTGGGTTCGCGCGCGGCGGCGAAGTTTTGTTCGCCGTGGCTAAAGCGGATCGTCGTATCCGCCCGGCTATGCAGGATGACCACCGGGCATTGGATCTGAGGCAACCGGCTGTGCGTATCGTAGCTAATCCGGCTCAGGAGGCGCACGGGCAACCAGGGAAACAACTCCGCCCCAATGTCGGGAACGGAGGTAAAGGTGCTTTGCAATGCCAGCCCGCCGACCGGCAGCGTGGCCGCCACATGGCTGGCGATGCCACCGCCAAGCGACTCACCCCAAACCAAGATGTGCTCCGGTGCAAACCCGCGCGTGCGTAACCACTGGAAGGCTGCCTGCGCGTCAGCATAAGTGCCCAACTCACTCGGTTCCCCGTCGCTGCGGCCGTAGCCGCGATAGTCGAAAGCTAGCAGACTGACACCCGTTTCGAGGATGGCCCGGTAATAACCAGGGCGCGAGGTGAGATTGCCACCGTTGCCATGGCAGAAGAGCATCACGAGGCGCGCGCGCGGCGACGCCTTATCAGCCGCGAAGAACCAAGCATGCAGCCGCAGCCCGTCAGCGGTGGTCAGCCGAACTTCCTCGGCAGAGCGGCCCACATCCTCGGGCGTGTATTCCGCGTCGCGCGTCGGGTGATAGACCTGACTGTGCTCGAAGCGGTAAAGCATCACGACGATGACCAACAGCCCCACGGTAGGCGCCAGCCATGGCCGAGCTTTCTTAACGCGCTCAAGGAATCGGTGCAAGCAGCCGGGACGTATTTTTGTCCGTAATCGAGATCTTGATCCTACTCAATCCCTTGGTCGATATCGCAGTTGTTGTCCACTCACCCGGTTAGCCGATAAAAATCCGCCGCGTTTCCTCCGAAAAACTTCGCGCGCGCCTCCGCTGTCAGTGCGCTTGTGTAATCGTCCATTAGCCGGTGAACCTGTGCGTAACTGCCCGCTAACGTGCAAACCGGCCAGTCCGTGCCGAACATCAGCCGCTCCATGCCGAACGCAGCGAAGACCACGTCCAGATAAGGCCGAAAACCGTCCGCACGCCAGCCCAACCACTCTGCCTCGGTGACCATGCCGGAGACTTTGCACCAAACGTTGGGGGCCGCCGCCAGCTCACGGAGTTGCTCACGCCACGGCGAGAGCGTGCCGGCAGCGATGGGCGGCTTGGCAATGTGATCGAGCACGAAGCGCTGCTCGGGAAAATTCGCGACGAGTCGGATGGCCGCGGGCAACTGCTTTGGAAAGACAAGTATATCGTAAGCGAGGTTGAATTGCTGCAGCTTGCCAATGCCGCGCTGAAACGCGGGACGCAACATGAAATTGTCATCCGGCTCGTCCTGCACCACGTGCCGCACACCGACGAAGCGTGGATGCCGCGCCAGTTCCGCAAGCTGTTCCTCCACGCGGTTGCTTTGCAAATCCACCCAGCCGACGACCCCGCGGATGAAGGGATGCGCGTCCGCCAGCGCGAGCAGCCAGCGCGCCTCAGCCACGGTCTGCTGCGCCTGCACGGCCACACAACCATTGAGCCCGGCCGCGTGCAAAAGCGGGGCGAGGTCGGGTGGTAGAAAGTCGCGGCGGATGGGCCACTCGGGCCTCATCCACGGATACTCGGCAGACGTGAATTTCCAAAAGTGCTGGTGAGAATCAATGGTCATGTCGGACTTTTGACTCCTCATAAGCCAGCATCCCAATTCACACTATTCTCCTGCCGACCCACGCGCCAAAGCACGTTGTTCGTTGGCTCCAGCAGCTTCATTACTTCGGCAATCATGGCGTGATCCACGGGCTCGTCCATCCACCGCAACATGGCAGCCATGTTGTCGGGGTTCGCGGTGCCGGGGATGCTGGTGGCGATGGCGGGATTTTGCAGGGTGAACTGAAACGCCACCTTCGCGATGTCCACGCCGCGCGCATCACAGAACTCAACCGCCTTACGGCACTGCGCCTTGAGCGCATCCGGCGCGTGATGCCAGGGCGGCAGCGGTTGGCGCGTGAGCAGGCGTTCGCTGAACGGCGATGCGCTCATGATGCCCACGCCCTTGGCCTGCAGATACGGAATGAGGCCGAGTAGCGACGTGTTGTTCAGCGAGTAGTGGCAGTAGCTCAACATGCAGTCCAGTTCGGTCCGGTCGAGGATGTAGCGGAAGATGTTCAGCGGAAATCCGGTGACGCCGATGAAGCGGATTTTGCCCTGCTCACGCGCTTTGCGGAGCGCGGGCAAGGCCTCGTCCACCACTCGCTGCATGTCGTCGAACTCGATGTCGTGGCACTGCATGATATCAATGTGGTCCACGCCCATGCGCTGGAGGCTCTCATCCACGCTGCGGAGGATGCGGTCGTAGCTGAAGTCGAAGCCCGCCACGTCGTAGCGCCCGCACTTGGTGCCGAGCAGGAAGCGATCGCGGGAAATCTCCTTGAAGGCGCGGCCGAGAACTTTTTCCGCGAGCGTCCGGCCGTAGTAGGGCGAGGTGTCAATGAAGTTGACCCCGCCATCGAGCGCGACGTGGAGGGAGCGGATGCTGCGGGCCTCGTCGCTGGCGTTGCCGTATTCGTTGCCCATCGAAGCCGCGCCGTAGCTGACGACGGAGAGGTTGAGGCCAGTCTTGCCGAGGGGGCGGAATTGCATGGCCTATGTAAACCCAAAAACAGCCCCGCTTGAAGTGGATTTAATAACACCGACGGCACAGAGGACTCCGTGGCAGATAAACTTTAGCAGTTTTTATCCTGCTCTGCTCGCCTTGCGTTGAAACTAACTGCGAGGCTTATTTCGCTTTCAGCAAGCCACGTGTTTTCATCCATTCGGCGGCTCGTTGCGGCCAGGTCGAGACCCCATGCTCGCTCGGGCGGAGGCCGTAACCGTGGCCGCCGGTCGGATATAGGTGCAGTTCAGCGGGCACCTTCGCCTGCTTAAGAGCGAGGTAGTAGAACAGCGCGGACTCCACCCGCACGCCGTCGTCTTGCGTCATCACTAGAAAGGTCTGCGGGGAGTTCGCGGTAATGGGCAACTCGGGGGCGATCTTGTCACCCTGCTCTTTCACGGTGAGGTAAGCGGGATAAACCAGCACGGCAAAATCGGGTCGGCAGCTCACCTTGTCTGCATCGTCTACGGGTTCATAGGTGCGTTTGTCATAGTTATTGCAGCTCGCCGCCGCGAGATGGCCGCCCGCCGAGAAGCCAAGGATGCCGATGCGTTGCGGGTCAATGCCCCATTCGGCCGCGCGCGATCGCACCAAGCCCACAGCGCGTTGCGCATCCTGCAACGCCGCCGTGTGTTTCTCCAGGCCAGGGCGCTTCGGCACGCGGTACTTGAGCAGCACGCCCGTGACCCCGAGGGAGTTGAGCCACTCGCAAATCTCTGAGCCTTCGAGATCGTAAGCGAGAATGCTATATCCGCCGCCAGGGCAGACGATGACCGCCGCACCGGTGTCCTTGTCCTTCGCCGGGCGATAGACTGTGATTGTAGGCTGGGAAACATTGCCGAGGCGAGTGACGTGCTTGCCCGCTACCTTTCTGCTTTTCTCGTCGGAGGTGTCCTTCTCCTCACCGATGGGGGCTGGCTCGCCGGGAACTTCCTTAGGCCAAATTTTGATGGCGCCAGTGACGAAAGCGTGCGAGTGAAGCGGCCCGCCGAAGAAAACCAGTGCGGTCAGCAAGACGACGAATTTGGAGATCATGTAGCCGATGAAACGCGCCGGACGGACGCGGGGCAAGATTTGATTGAGCCAGAACCCTCGCCTAAACGACACTTCGCCGTGCATGACATTCATTGAATGAAGCCAATTCCCGCCACTCGCCTGTACACCTTCGTGGACACGGCTTATCTTCATGGTCGTGACCCGGCGGAGATTGCACACCAGCTATGTGACGGTGGCTCGGACTTGGTGCAACTTCGTGCCAAAGGCGCATCGCTCGATGAGGTTCGCCGCCTGGCTGAGGCTGTGATGCCCGTCTGCGAACGTGCCAATGTCAATTTCGTGCTCAACGACCATCCCCAACTCGCCCTTCAACTTGGCGCGCCGGTTTGCCATCTTGGGCAGGAGGATTTCTTCGACGCCGGCTATCGTACCGCCGCGCAAGTCACTGGCTGCCCGCCGCATATGAAGCTTGGCCTTAGCACCCACGCGCCCGTGCAAGCCCAGCGTGCCCTCCGCGCTGCGCCAGACTACCTCGCCATCGGACCCATCTTTCCCACCGGCACCAAACCGGGCCGACCCGCTGTCACACTCGATTACGTCCGTTGGGCCGCCACCAACGTGACAATCCCTTGGTTTGCCATCGGCGGCATCAACTTGACCACCCTTGACTCCGTCCTGGCCGCCGGCGCGCGTCGCATTTGCGTCGTCTCGGCTATCCTCAACGCGCCGGACATCACGGCGGTGTGCCGCGACTTCCGCAACCGCATCGATTCCTACAAGGGGTAAGGCGCACTGGTGAAGGCCGCCGGATTCGCAGCAGGATTAGCATGTCCGTCTGATCTTGCGCTTGCTCCTGAAACTCGCGCGGCTTCGCAAGCAGAGTCATTACCAAATCGTTGGATGACACCTCCGAATTGATTTGCTCCTGCTCCGCGTCGCTGGCGTCATCTGGGCGTCATTTTCAAAGCCAAAAAGTTTCTCCACATGGACAGTCTTCTTATTAAGGGCGGCGTTCCCCTCCACGGGGATGTGCAAGTGAGCGGCGCCAAAAACGCCGTGCTTCCCATCATGGCTGCCACGCTCCTCACCGCCGAGCCGTGTGTCATCCGCAACGTCCCCGACCTCAGCGACGTGAAGTTCATGGGCCGCATCCTCGAGTCACTCGGTTGCTCCGTGAAGTTCGAGGGAAATACGCTTACCGTGCAGGCTCACCGCATCAAGGGCCATGGCGACTATGATCTCATTCGCAAGATGCGTGGCTCCATCTGCATCCTCGGCCCGCTGCTCGGACGCTTGCGGAAGGCCGACGTCTCGCAACCCGGCGGCTGCGTCATCGGCACGCGGCCAATTGACCTGCATTTAAAAGGTCTTCGCGCACTGGGAGCGAAGATCGAGATTGAAGCCGGTTACGTGCGCGCCAAAGCCCCGCGTCTTACTGGTACAGAGGTTTTTCTGGGTGGTCGCGCTGGCCCGACCGTGCTGGGCACGGCAAACATCATGTCGGCCGCCGTATTGGCCGAGGGCGTGACCATCATTGAGAGCGCTGCATGCGAACCGGAAGTCACCGACCTCGCGCAGTTCCTCAACGCAATGGGCGCTAAGATTCAAGGTTCGGGCAGCCCGACCATCACCATCACCGGCGTAAAGGAACTGCACGGAGCGAAGCACGAGGTCATTCCAGACCGTATCGAGACGGCGACCTTCGCCATTGCCGCTGCGATGACCAACGGCGAAGTCACCATCCACGGCGCAAAACCTGAGCATTTGAACGCCGTGATCGACAAACTTCGCGAGGCCGGCGTAAAGATCGAGCGGCGCGGTGCTGCACTCCTGGTAAAGCGCGGCGTCCGGCTCGCGCCCGTGGACGTGACGACGCTGCCTTACGCCGGTTTTCCGACCGATGTGCAGGCACAAATGATGGCGCTCATGTGCCTCACCCCCGGCATCAGCATTATCACCGAGCGCATTTTTGAGAGCCGCTTTGGCCACGTGGCAGAACTGGGCCGGCTTGGCGCAGATATCTCAATTGAGGGGCCTAGCGCGATTGTGAAAGGCGGTAAGCGCCTCAGCGGCGCGCCCGTGATGGCTAGCGACCTCCGCGCCAGTGCCGCGCTGGTCATCGCCGGCCTTGCCGCGAAAGGCACAACGCAAGTGAACCGCATTTATCACCTCGACCGCGGCTACGAGAAGATTGACCAAAAGCTCAAGCAACTCGGTGGACGCATCTCGCGGGTTCAGGAATAGACGGGCGCATTCGCCGTCGACCAATGCGGTGAATTCAAATCTTGCTGCACCCGATTCTTTCGGATCATCCCATCGCTTCGTTGATCGCCAGCGCCAATGACGTCACCGCCGCCGTGTCGCAGCGCAGCACGAGGCGACCGAGGGTGATAGGCTGTACGCCGCTTTGCTTTAACGCCGCGATTTCCGGCGCGGTAAAATCCCCCTCCGGGCCGATCCACACAGCGAGCGTGGCTGGACGGTGCTGTTCGCGAGCTTGAAACTCCTCGAACACCGCGCGCATTGATCGCGCTCCAGGATGCAATGACGCAACGAGCGCGAGGTCGAAGCGCTCATTACAACGCAATTGCTCGGCAAAAGTCACGGGTGGCTCCACGCGTGGAAGCCACGGGTTGCCGCACTGCTTTAATGCCTCAAGCGCGGTGGTGCGCCACTTCTCCAGCTTGTTCGCAACGTGGTTGTCGTCGGGACGGGAAATAGTGTGCTCCGTGAGCAGTGGCACGATGCGCGCTGTGCCCAGCTCGGTGGCTTTCTCAACGATGCTGTCCATAAGCCGGCCCTTGGGCAGCGCCTGAAACAGCGTCACTGCGCAAGGTAATGGCGGATGGACGATTCGTTCACGCACGCCAACGCGCACCACGTGTTTGTCCACCGCGAGGATTGCGCCCTGCGCCACGAGGCCCGCGCCATCTAGTAACGCCACCGCGTCACCAACCCCAAGCCGGAGCACGCGCCGAGCGTGATAGGATTCTTCCGGAGATAGTAAAATCTCCGCGCCAGTAGCGGTACCGGGTGGGATGTAGAACCGGTGCATGGACGCAAGACTTTGGAAATCAATAAGACTCAACTAGCCCACAGCCACCATTTCTTGGCGAAAAACCTTTGCTCAGAGGGCATCATGGCTAGGCCTTGCTCGGATAAGTGGCTCAATCCCCCTTCTTAAAAAAACCCTTCGCTTTAGTGAAGAAGCCGGTGGCGTCCTCGCGCATGAGGTCATCTTTGCAGAGCTCGGCAAATTCGGTGAGCTTGGCGCGTTGCTCGGCTGTAAGCTTGGTGGGCACTTCGATTTGCACGCGGACAAGCAGGTCGCCCATGCCGTGGCCCTGAAGGTTCTGCACGCCTTTGCCACGCAAGCGAAAGACGGTGCCGTGCTGCGTCCCGCATGGCATCCGGACGGTGCTGCGTCCCGCCATGGTGGGCACCTCGATGTCTGCGCCCAAAGCAGCCTGCGTGAAGCTCACCGGGACTTCGCAGATGAGGTCATCGCCATCACGGCTAAAGAGACTGTGTTCACGCACGTGTAACACGACGTAGAGATCGCCCGGCGGGCCGCCGCGCGTCCCGCTCTCGCCGTTGCCGGCGGAGCGCAGGCGTGCGCCATTATCTACGCCTGCAGGTATCTTGAGCTTAATCTTAGAAGAGCGCTCCCGGCGGCCGGTGCCACGACAAGCGCGGCAGGGCTTGTCAATCTTCTGACCCGTGCCTTCGCAATCTGGGCAGGTCTGCGCCACACTGAAGATGCCGCGGGAGCGGATGATCTGGCCGCGCCCACCGCAGGTGCTGCAAGGTTTGATAGAATAACCTTTCTCACCGCCCTCGCCGTGACAAGCCTCGCACTGGTCCAGCTTGCTGATGGTGATTTCTTTCTCGCAGCCAAGCACGGCTTCCTCGAAGCCGAGTTCTAGGTCGTAGCGCAAGTCAGAGCCGCGGCGCGGCCCACTGGGGTTGCGCTGTTGCTCCCCAAACATCTCCTCAAAAATGCTCCCCCCGCTCCCACCGCCTGCAAAGACCTCGCGGAAAATGTCGAAGGGGTCGTGGAAACCACCGGCCCCACCACGCGCACCGCCGCCACCCGCGCCGGCCCGCATCCGGGGATCGAAGGCTGCGTGGCCGAACTGGTCATAAGCGCCGCGCTTCTGCGGGTCACTCAACGCCTCGTAGGCCTCGCCCAGTTCCTTGAACTTTTCCTCTGCGGCTTTGTCTCCCGGATTTTTATCCGGGTGATATTTCACCGCGAGCTTGCGATAGGCTTTTTTGATGTCCTCAGCGGACGCACCCCGTTCGACACCGAGCACCTCGTAATAGTCGCGTTTCGCACTCATGGCGTGGCAGGTTCGGCGGCGGGAGCCCTTGCGACGACAACGGTGGCCGGACGCAGCAGCCGATCCCGGAGCTTGTAGCCCTTACGGAGTTGCTGAAGCACCTGACCTTCCGGCACATCGGCAGACTCTTGATGGGAGACGGCCTCTTGCCAGTTGGGGTCAAAAGGCTTGCCGGTGGCGTCCAACTCTTCCAACCCAGCTTCAGCGAGCGCCGCTTTGAACTGGCCTTGGATCATGGTCACGCCGGTCTTAAGTGCATCGGCGGAGCCGGCCTGCGCGTTATTTGCAGCAGCCATAGCCATCTCAAAGTTGTCGAGGACAGGGATGAGCTTGTCGAGCAGACCCTTGTTGGCGTAGCGAATGTCCTCCTGACGGTCACGGGCGGCACGCTTCTTGAAGTTTTCAAAGTCGGCAGCCTGACGCAGCAAGCGGTCCCAATGTTCGTCAGCCTTGGCGGCCTTGGCGCGCAACTCCTCCAGCTCGGCGGGCGTGGGCGGGGCGGCAGGCGCAGCTTGGCTGATCGTTGGTGCCGGTTCGGACTCGTTCTGGTTCAACTCATCACTCATGGTCAAGATTCCATTTCAAGTTGCTGACATTATACGGTTGGCGGTCAAGTTCCAAACCCAAGTTTAACGTAACTTCGGTCATGCTCTGGGCTTGACCAGCTTCGTGACCGTGGCACTTTGCTCGCGCCAATGAAGTATATATTTTCTTTTCTCTTTGTGCTCGCCCTGGTGCTCCCCGCGCGCGCGGCTGACCCAGAAAAGGCCGTCGTTCAAATCTTCACTTTTAGCCAAGAAGCGGACTGGGATGAGCCGTGGAAGTTTGGCCCGCTGCGACGCAGCAGCGGCACAGGCTTCGTCATCAAGGGCCGCCGGATCATGACCAACGCCCACGTCGTCAGCTGGGCGCGACAGCTCATGGTAAAGCGGTATCAAGACCCACGGCCTTATCTCGCACGTGTCGTCTTTGTTGGGCACGATTGCGATCTCGCGCTGCTCGAAGTCGAAGACTCGCAGTTCTACAATGGCGTTGAACCGCTGGATTTCGGCCCGTTGCCAAAGGTTCGCTCCACGGTCGTGACCTACGGTTACCCGGCAGGCGGCGAACAAATTTCCTACACGCGCGGCGTCGTCTCGCGCATTGAGTTGCAGACCTATGCGCACATTGGCAATCGCTCACTACTGGGTGTGCAGACGGATGCGGCCATCAACCCGGGCAACTCTGGTGGCCCGGTGATTCAGGACGACAAGGTCATCGGCGTCGCATTTCAGGGCATGCCCGGCCTGGAGAACGCCGGCTTCTTCATTCCGCCGCCGGTCATCCAGCATTTCCTCGACGACATACAGGATGGCAAATACGACGGCTTCCCCAGCGCCGGCATCCGCACCGCGCCTCTGCAAAACGCCGCTTTCCGCCGCAAGCTCAAGCTGCCCGACGACGACCGCGGCGTGCGCGTCGACTCGATCACGCCTGGCACACCCGCTGCGCAGGTGTTGCGCCCCGATGACGTGGTGCTTCAAGTCGGCCAATATCCCGTCGGTAGCGACGGCTCCATAGTTTATGAGGGCAATCGCATGTCCATGGCGATGGCTGTGCAAGAGGCACAACACGGCCACAAGATACCGTATAGGATCTGGCGCGGCGGCAAAGAGCAGACCTTGGCCGTGCCCGTCGAAGTAAGCGCAACCGACAAGGTGCTCGGCAATCAGTACGACCTGCCGCCGCGCTATTTTATCTACGGCGGGCTGGTCTTCACACCCTTGAGTTTGGATTACTTGAAGACCTTCGGCCGGAGCTGGTCAGACACCGCCGGAGCCGAATTGACTTACGAACTTTTTTACCGTCGCCACGAATCACCCACGACTTTGCGCTCCGAGCCCATCGTGCTTTCCACCGTGCTGGCCGACGAGGTGAATGCGAGCTTTCGCGTGAGAGGCCGAGCGATGGTGGACAAGATCAACGGCGTTCGCATCGAGCGGCTTGAAGATGTGATTCGCGCCTTCGAGACACCCAGCAACGGCCAGCATGTCGTCGAGTTCTTACCCAAGAACACCTTCGAGTGCCTCGAACGCACCGCTGCCGACAAGGCGCATCAGGAGATCCTCAAAACTTATGGCATCCAGAGGGATCGCCGGCTCTAAGTTAATCGAACGGCCGAACCCCTCTTAAAATGACCCAACTACGCTACCCCATGCGCTTATTTTTCCTCACCCTGTGCCTGCTGATTTCGGCTCCGTTGCTGCGCGCCGCCCCCGCCTCCGACTGGGAGAACTCCCTCGTCTATCTTGAAGTCACCCGCAAGACTTACGAAGTTCTTCAGCCATGGACGCCCAAAGCACGCACGGTTCAGAAGAATGGACTCATCATTGGCCCGCGCGAGATCCTGACCACGGCCGAGGAGCTTTCAGACCGCACACTCATCCGCGTGCAAAAGGGCGGGCGCGGTAAGTGGTGGAATGCTGAGGTGGTGTGGCTTGACTACCACGCCAACCTCGCAATCCTCACTGCGTCGGATGCAACCCTCTGGGCCGGTTTGAAACCCGCCACGTTTGTCACCGGCAAGCCCCCCAAAGACGGACTGCAAGTTGTCCGCTGGCGCAACGGAAACCTCGAGACGCGCAAGGCCGAGTTCAACCAATTCATTGTGGAGGACGCCCGTCTTTCGTTCATCCAGCACCTTCAACTGGAAGCCAGCACCGAGATGCAAGGAGTCGGTTGGGCCGAGCCGTTGGTGGCGGGCGGCAAGGTCGCCGGCATCGCGTCGGGGCAGGGCGGCAACAATGCGCGCTTCCTGCCAGCGTCCTTCATCGAGCCGATTCTCACCGCGCGCAAAGCCGGCAAGTATCCCGGCCTTGGTTACTTTCCCTTCACGTGGACGCCCGTGGAAAACCCCTCGACCTTCAAGTTCCTCAAACTCCCCGGTGATCCGCGCGGTGCGCTGGTGGTGGACGTGCCCAAGACGCCCGCTCCAGAACCAAACCTCAAGCCGCGCGACCTGATTCTCTCCGTAGACGGCTTCGACGTGGACAATCAGGGTTATTACAAGGATCCCGACTACGGGCAGCTTATTGTGGAGAATCTCGGCTCGCGCCGGAAGTTCGCCGGCGAGGTGGTAAAGATGAAAATCTGGCGCGATGGCGCACAAACGAACCTAGACTACAAGCTGCCCAAGCTCGACTACTCAGTGAAGCTGCTGGCGGAACAGACCTTTGACCAAGCTCCTGAATACTTGATTGCCGGCGGCCTTGTGTTCCAACCGCTGAACATCCCCATGCTGCGCGGCTTCGGCGAGGATTGGAAACGCCGGGCTCCGTTCCGCCTCGTCCATTTCGCTGGCGAAGCCCCAACGGCAGAGCGCACCGCCCTTGTCGCCTTGACCAGTGTCCTGCCTGACCCGTACGTGCTTGGTTATCAAGACGCACGCCTGCTTGTGGTGGATACCATCAACGGGCAAAAGATCAGCCGCGTGACCGACGTGCAAATCGCGCTGCAGCAACCGCAGGATGGCTTCCACACCGTCGAATTTATGCGGGGCGACAACCTCCGCCGCATCGTGCTCGACGCTGGGCAGATGGATGCCGCCACTAAGCGCATCCTCGAGCGCTACCGCATTCCAGCGGCAAGCCACATCGCGGCCAAGTAATTTAAGAGAACGCTGCCAATATTTCAGGCGGTCACTCTCGAGCGGTAGAAGCGACTTCTAAATTAGCCAGCCCTTTTTCCCTCTCGGCTCTCACCGCGGGTACCGACGGAGAAAACGACATAAGGGGTGGAAAATTCAAACTGTCAAATTCTTGGATAAAATCGGGACCCGCTGCGGCCGGAATGGCCCGGGAATTCGCGTTGCCTCGGATTCTGCTGCTCCCTAGACTGCCCAACGCATGAAACATCAGCTCGAGTTCGAGAAGCCTATTTTCGAGTTGCAGCGAAAGCTGGATGAGTTGAGGAAGCACCCGGAGAAGCATGCCATGGGCGTGTCCTTTGAGGACGAGGCTAAATCAATTGAACGCAAGCTGGAGGAAACCCGTAAGCAGATTTACTCGAACCTTACCGCTTGGCAGCGCGTCATGCTTGCGCGCCACCCCAAGCGACCTTACACGCTTGACTACTTTCGCACAGTCTTCACGGACTTCACTGAACTGCACGGGGACCGGCTTTACTCGGACGACCGCGCCGTCGTGGGAGGCTTCGCAAAGCTCGCGGGCCGGCCGGTCTTGGCCCTCGGCACGCAGAAAGGCCGCGATACGAAGGAAAACATCCTGCGTAATTTTGGTTCTGCCCACCCGGAAGGTTACCGCAAAGCGCTCCGGCTCATGCGCCTAGCGGATAAGTTTGGCCTGCCCATCGTCACGATCATAGACACCGCGGGCGCGTATCCAGGCATCGGCGCAGAGGAACGGCACATCGCCGAGGCCATCGCGGTAAACCTGCGCGAGATGACCCTGCTCGAAGTGCCCATTATCGCCGTGGTCATCGGCGAGGGTGGCTCTGGTGGCGCACTAGGCATCGGTGTGGCAGATCGCGTGCTAATTCTAGAAAACGCCTATTACTCGGTTATCAGCCCAGAGGGCTGCGCCGCGATTCTATGGAAGGACCGCGCTGCAGCCGCCAAAGCCGCTGAGGCGCTTAAAATAACGTCTAAGAGCCTGCTCGAGTTAGGTTTGGTGGATGAAATCATCCCCGAGCCGCTTGGCGGCGCGCACAGCGACCTCACCGCTACGGCTGCGTCCGTCCAAAAACACCTGTTGAAGCATCTTGCCCAACTCGATGGCCTCGCCACGGCCGAACGGCTGCGCCAGCGTTATGGGAAATACCGGCATTTTGGCCACTTCCACGAGACGCCCGCCGCTCTAGGGGGGACGACCTTGGAGGCAAAGCCCGCGTGATTCTTGCCGCTTTTCCAGCGGCCAATACCAACTTTGAAAATAGCGGCATCGCGGGCTTGTACCCGCTGCGCGGTTTGGGCATATTCTTCTAGTCGAGGCGACAAGGACGCGACCGGAAAAACTAATCCCCGTTCGCGGACACAAACTGACGGCAAACTTTTTGAGATATGGCCAGTTTCGTAGATTTGATTCGCGGTTTGGTGGATGACGGTGAAGAGCTAAATGCGGCGGCCCGCTTTCGCCTAGGGAAGCTCATCGCCAAAGGCGGCATGGGCGTGGTGTATGAAGCCGAGCAGATCGGCGCGTATGGCTTCTCAAAAAAAGTGGCGCTCAAGCTCATCGAGCCATCTACCGCTGGCCAAGCCGAAGTGGTGAAGGCGTTCATCGGTGAAGCGCGGCTCGTGGCGCGGCTCGTCCATCCGAACATCGCGCAGGTCTATAACCTCGGCCGCACCTCCAACCACATCTTCATTGTGATGGAGTATGTGCACTCACTGAACTGCCAAAAACTGCTCGCGCGGTTGGCGGGACAGGGCGCCCGGCTGCCGCGGGATTTCGCGGTCTATATCGTCCACCGCGTGCTGCGCGGGCTGGCATACGCCCACGGCCTGCGGGGTGATGACGGAAAGCCTCTGGGCATCGTGCATCGAGACGCGCACCTGCGGAACATCCTCGTCAGCTTCCAGGGCGATGTGAAACTCACCGACTTCGGCATCGCCCGGGCGCGCGGCTTCCTGCCCAAGGACAGCCCCGACGTAATTGTAGGCCGGCCGGATTTCATGAGTCCCGAGCAAATCACCGGGCAGCCACTGGACCTGCGTTCGGACGTGTTCACCGCCGGCGTGGTATTGGCCACGCTTCTGCTGAACCAGAACCCTTTCGCCGGCGAAAACCTTGACGATACCCGCCGTCGCATCACAACCGCCCCCCTGCCGAACTTCGCAGCACTGGACAGCCGCATTGACCCAGAACTGGAGGACATCCTCCAACGCGCGCTGGAACGAGAACCTGCTCAGCGTTACGCCAGCGCGGAAGCGATGATGAACGACGTGGAGCGCTACCTCTTCATCAATCGCGTCGGCCCCAACACCGAGAGCCTGCGCCGCTTCATGCAGGACTTCCAAGGGCCGGTGAATGACGACACGCGCATCCTGAGCCGCGCAGCCCTCGACATACCGCCGCTGGATGAAACTGAGCACATGGTGCTGCCCGCGACCAACTCGCTGCCGCTCGTCGGCGGGTGAATCCCCAGAGAAACAGAAGCGTTCCCTCTTGCCCGGGACTTACTATCCTTCGCTGTCTGCCTACCGTTCCTCTTGCAATTCCTTGGTCTTAGTATGCAGGAACTTGTTTGCTTTCGGCGCAAATGCGCGCCCATAAGATTTCGGCCTAATGGCTGAGGCGCTGACCTGCGAATTGGTGATGAGTGATCTTCGCGCTCTGCCAGAGCGAGGTTTCCCCAGTGACTTTTCCCGGCGGGATAGCTGTAATTCGGCCCATGAAATACACCGCCTTCTTGCTTTCCCTCGGGCTTGGTTCCCTGCTCGCCACCGCTGCTGACTTTGGCACGGACGCAAGCTTCAAAGGCCCCGTTGGCCTCCAGCTCTACAGCCTGCGCGGCATCGCTACGCAGAACCCGCCCAAGGCGCTCAAGCAGACCAAGGACTTCGGCCTCACGCTCGTCGAGACTGCCGGCACCTACTCGCTCCCGCCCGAGAAGTTTAAGGCGCTGCTGGAGTCACACGGCTTAAAGCCCATCAGCGGCCACTTCCCCTATGACCGCTGGAAGAATGAGCCGGACAAAGTGCTCGCCGAAGCCAAGGCCATTGGCCTGCAATACGCCGGTTGCGCGTGGATCACGCATCAGGCCCCGTTCAGCGAAGCCGCCGCGCGCGACGCCGTCGCAGTCTTCAACAAAGCCGGCGAACTCGGCGCGGCGCAGGGCATCAAGGTCTTCTACCACGCGCACGGCTTCGAATTTCACCCGCACGGCGACGGCACGCTGATGGACCTGCTGATTAAAGAAACCAACCCGAAGCACGTGAGCTTCCAGATGGACGTGCTCTGGGTTGTCTTCCCCGGCCAAGACCCAGTGCAATGGCTCAAGAAGTATCCAGGCCGTTGGGAGTTGATGCACCTGAAAGACCTCAAGAAGGGCGTGAAAACCGGTGACCTTTCCGGCAAGACCGACGTGACCAACGACGTGCCGCTGGGCACCGGCCAGATGAACTGGCCCGCCATCCTCAAGGCCGCGCAGGAGTCCGGGGTGAAATACTACTTCATCGAGGACGAGTCTCCGACCGTCGTAGAGCAAATCCCGCAGACACTTAAATATTTGGGATCGGTTAAGTTTTGAGGCGCCGGGCCGAAATCCCTGTTGCTGGTGCCGGTCGAGTTTGCTAGAAGACTAAAGCTAGTTTGATAGTGCGGGTGTGGTTCAATGGTAGAATGTGGGCTTCCCAAGCCTGAGACGAGGGTTCGATTCCCTTCACCCGCTCCAATCTTTTTTTCCCTAGTAAAAAAGGTTTTCCGGCATTTTTGCGGCCTTTCAAAAGGCTCACTGCCAACGCCTAGCGCTAACAAATCCATTCCTGCCCCGGGTGTTTGTGCATGGGTGGAAAAATCGCCTGAAATCCGGAGTCCGGAGCCCGGTATGCGAGATGGCGAGTAAAAGCCCCCCTAAGTTGGTGGCTACGCGGTTTTGGGAAGATCCAGCCGCCGCCACTCGCCCACGGGCAAATCGCCCAGCTCAATTTCCCCGAAGCGGCTCCGGTGCAGCCGCAAAACCGTCCAGCCCTGGCTCGCGAACATGCGCTTCACCTGATGGTATTTGCCCTCGGTGAGTTCCAGCTGCGCCGTGCGCGGGCCGGTGATGGCCAGCTTCGCGGGCAGGCAGGGCTTGGGCTCATCATCCAGCCGCAGTTCGCCAGCCGCGAAGACACCCACCAGCCCCGGCTCCAAGTCGCGGTCCACGGTGACTTCGTAAAGCTTGGTCACGTGCCGCTTGGGCGAGGTCCAGCGATGCACCAGCTCACCCCGGTCGGTGATGACGAGCGCGCCGGTTGCGTCCTTGTCCAACCGACCAACGGTGGTGACGGGTGGGTTGCGCTGGAGCCAGCGCGCGGGCAAGAGGTCGAAGACGCGGGGCCCCTCGCGTTCGTCATGCGAGCAGACGTGGCCGGCGGGCTTGTGCAGGAGAATGAGAATTCCCTCTGGCGAATCCACCGGCTGGCCATCCACCTGCACGTCAGCCGCGCGCGCCTTCTGGTCCACCGCCTCCGCCCGCTGGCCGTTGACTGACACTCGGCCGCCGCGCACCCAGAGGCGCGCTTCGCTGCGACTGCAATAGCCACAGGCGGAGAGCAATTGATCAAGTCGACGAGGTAGCGGATTCGGCACGGGGGCTTTGTAGCGGTAAAGGTCTTCCGCTCAAAGCGTCATTCACGACTGCCAGGACAGCTCAGAACTTCGCCTCGCCAGCGCGCGGCGGCTGGGGCATGAATCTCTTTACATGAAAGCCACGTTGCTCCGCCTCGCGTTGCTCACGCTCCTGACAGTTCTCGCTAACCCAGCCACTGCCGCCCTCGCCGGCAAACGCCCGAACATCATTTTCTTCTTCACGGATGACCAAGGCTACGGCGATGTCTCTGCGCACGGCAACCCGCTGCTCAAGACGCCGAGCCTCGACCGCCTGCACCGCGAGGGCGTGCGTTTCACGGACTTCCACGTCAGTCCCACGTGCGCGCCCACGCGCAGCGCGCTCTTCACGGGCCGGCACGAGTTCAAGAACGGCATTACGCACACCATCCTCGAACGCGAGCGCCTCACGCTCAAGGCCACCACGCTCGCGCAAGTGCTTCGCGGCACGGGCTACACCACGGGCATCTTTGGCAAGTGGCACCTCGGCGACGAAGCGGAATACTTGCCCAGCCGACGCGGCTTCGACGAGATGTTCATCCACGGCGCGGGCGGCATCGGGCAAAGCTACCCGGGCAGTTGCGGCGACGCCCCGGGCAACAAGTATTTTGATCCCGCCATCTTTCACAACGGCCAGTTCGTGAAGACCAAGGGTTACTGCACCGATGTCTTCTACTCGCAGGCGACGCAGTGGATGGATTCGCAACGCAAGGCCGGCAAACCCTTCTTCTGCTACATCCCTTCCAATGCCCCGCACGGCCCCTACATCGCGCGCCCCGAGGACAAGGCGCTCTACGACGGCAAAGCTCCCAACGACCAGATCGCCAGCTTCCTCGGCATGGTCCACAACATTGACCAGAACATCGGCACGGTGCTGGCCAAGCTCGACGAATGGGGCATCGCCAAAGACACGCTCGTCATCTTCATGAACGACAACGGCGGCACCGCCGGCGTGCCCGTGTGGAACGCCGGGATGCGCGGCAGCAAAGGCACCACCTGGATCGGTGGCACGCGCGCGAGTTCCTTCTGGCGCTGGCCCGGCACGCTCACGCCCGCCGATTGCGGCATGCTCTCCGCGCACATTGACTTCTTTCCCACCCTCGCCGAGATCGCCGGCGCGAAACTCTCGGACGACGTGCGCAAACAGGTGGAAGGCCGCAGCCTCGTGCCGCTCCTGGAGAAGCCCAGCAGCACGCTGCCGGACCGCATCCAAGTCACCCACGTGGGCCGCTGGCCGAAACTCGCCGACCCGAACCAATCCAAGTTCGCCATGTGCAGCGTGCGGAATACCCGCTGGCAACTCATCTCCCCCAACGGCGGCACGGAACCCAAGTGGCAGCTCTACGACGTGAAAGCCGACCCCGGCCAGCAGACCGACGTAGCCGCCCAAAACCCTGAAGTCGTGAAACAGCTCGCCGCCGCCTACGACCAATGGTGGTCCGACTGCCTGCCGCTGATGGTGAACGAGAAAGTCATCGGCCCGAAGCTCAACCCCTTCGCGGAAATGTATTGGAAGCAATTCGGCGGCGGCCCCACAGAGGAAGATTACAAGCGCATGGATCCGACGCGCCCTTGGCCCGCGCCCGGCGGAGGCGCGAAGAAGAAAGAGAAGCGGAATTGAACCCTTAGCTGGGTCCGACTAATGCGAGGATGACCCATACCCGCCCCACTGCAGGTGCAGAACCAGCGAACCTCCAACAGCCCGTCAAAATTGCCCAAAGCTGTGTACCGGCGCTCTGTGACCGCCGCGTTTGGGCCGCTGCTGGGCTTTCATTCGGCGCCGCTGCAGTTTTTCAACTGACTGCCAAGTCCCACCTGAAGGCTCCAGCCACTCACCACTCCCCACCACGCGAAAATTTCTGCTTGGCCGCGTCGCGAAAGGCGACGCCCGCCGCGTCCATCTCGGCAAGCACTTGCTCATAGGGTTTGCCCGCCGCGCCGCGTGCGGCGGGGATGACGGTGTTGCACTCGTTGGCGTCCATGAAGCGCGCCGCCTCCAGCAGCCGCGCCTCGTCCGCCAGCGGCACCGCGAGAAAGCCGTGCTTGTCTGCGTGGATCAATTGACCCGGCTCGATACGCTGGCCGAAGACTTCCACGGGGCAACCCCAACGCACAGGCGTGACCCACGCGTGCCCCACGCAGAGCCGGCGGGCCAACGCCTTGAAACCGGCGTTGGTCATTTCATCCACGTCACGGATTGCACCGTCGGTGATGGTGCCCACGCAGCCGAGCGCGCGGTGAGTGTTCGCGTTTACCTCGCCCCAGAGCGAGCCAATGACGCGCGGCTTGTCGAGGTCCTGCACCACCACGATCTTTGGCCCCGGCATGGAGGCAAGGTAACGACGGTATTCGGCGGGTGCGCCGTTATGGTTTTTGTGCGCTGGGTTGCTTGGCTCAACGACGACTGTGACCGCGTAACCAACCATCGGCCCCATCTGCGGCATGAAGTCGCGCGTCTCCTCGAGGTTGATGCCGTCACGCGTGCGGTCGTGCTGCGTGATTTGCTCCCAACCGTTGTAAATGGTCGGCGTATTCCAACGCTTGAGCTGGAGCAAGTCGGCATGTGAAAGCGTGCGAGAGGAGGCTTCGTTCATGGGCGGGTTCAGGGAAAACGTTCAACGCTCAACATTCAAACCATCATAGCCGGGCCAGCGGGTTGCCCCGGTCAGGCAACGGCAGCGTGACGCGCTGGCCGTTCTGCCGGTGCGACTCGAAAATGGCGGTGATCATCTCGACGGTCATCTGCGCGTCCCGCGCGCTGCACAGCGGCTGCCGGTTCTCGCGGATGGCCGCGAGCAGATCGCGTCCAGCGGTGAGGTGGGCCGGCACATCCTTCACCGCTTCCACCTGCGGCTCGGGCTGGCCCAGGCCAGCCGTGCTGATGGCTTGCCACGCGCGCGCTTCCTTCACTGGTCGGAACGGATTGCCCGCGAGGAAATGCGCCACCGGATCTTGGTCCACGCGCAGGTCAATGAGGCCTTTCGTGCCGACCAGTTGCAGGCCAAAGCCCGCCGCGCGGTCGCCCGCGTTCGCGATGGAATCGAAGTAAGCCGGAAAGCCCCGCTCCAAGTCGAAGCGCGCGTGGACCTCATTGCCGGCCAGCGGGCCCAGCCCCTCCGCGCCATCCTTCACGTCCGCGCGCGCCACGGGCTTGCCCGATTGGAGCACCGTTGCAGAGCAGGCCAACGGCCCGCCGCCGAAGTAACAGCACAAGTTCAGCACGTGCGAGCCAAGCACCCACAAGTCCAACGCCCCGCCGCGCACATCCTCTTTGCCGCGCCCGCGAATCTCCAGCAACCGGCCCAGCACGCCGTCCTTCAGCAGTTTATCAATCATCGGCAGCACGGGATGCCAGCGGTTCCGATGCGCGACGGCGAGCTTCACCTTGTGTTTTTCACAGGCCGCGACGATTTCATCCGCCTCCGCCGGCGTGCGGCAGAAGGGTTTCTCGATGTAAATCCCCTTCACCCCGGCATTCGCGGCGGCCACCGCCACATCGCGGTGTTGGTCCACATGCCGCATGCCGATGGCAACGATATCCGGCTTCACCTCGGCGAGCAGCGCGCGGTAGTCCGCAAAGCCGCGCGTGACCTTCAGCCGCTCGCGCGCGGCGGCGAGGCCCTTGGCGTCGGCATCGGCCACCGCCACGAGTTCAGTCTCCGGCAGCTTCAACCACATCGTGTCCAGCCCATGTCCGTAATCCCCGCGCCCCGTGTGTCCAATGACGGCAACACGCAGACGCGGTGCCTCCGCCCCGCGCGCGGCGAAAGCAAGGCTGCTGGCGGCAACGGTCCCGAGGAAACGGCGGCGGGTGGTCTTCATGATGCTGTGCGAATCTGGGCGGCGTCCCGGGGCGGAACAAGGAAAGAATTCTGCTCCAATCCGCCATTCCCTCACACCCACTCCAAGCGCACCAAGTTGAGCCCCGGCCCATTCCACGCCGGTTGCTGGGCAGGGCGCGGGCCGCGCTGTGGGCGCTCGGGATTGTAGGCGCAGATGCCGAATTGGTCCACGTCCGCCCACGATTTCAACGCGCCGTCAGCGGAGGTGAAGTCAGCGAGGGTCAGGGTCACGGTTTGCTCCGCGTCCGCGCCGGGGAGGTCGCGTTCGCAGACGAAGGTCCGGCGCGGGCCGCGGTAGTTGCGCCATTCATTCTCCTGGATGACAAAGGCGAGCGGGTTGGGCCGCGCGAGTTTGTAAGTGAGCTTGAGCTTGGCGCCCGACGGGCCGCGCCAGAGCGGGTCGGTGAGCTTGCGGGTCCACGTTTGCAGGTGCGCGTGGTTGCCGGCGTTGTGCTGGAACCAGTCGCGCAGGCCGCGCGGATGAAATGGCGGCGGGAGAATTGCGGCGATCGCATCATTGCTTCGGCTTCTTCGCTCCGTTGGCGATGTATTCCTCACGCGTGACGCCGCCGTCGCGGTTCGTGTCGAACTTCTCGAAACGTTTCTTCGCGCCTTC
>Ga0194133_10000923_pt1 | contig 55625 bp, 43 predicted proteins | sample TA2KigOf40mmetaG_FD_155448 | JGI IMG/M metagenome (GOLD analysis project Ga0194133, IMG submission 155448) | Freshwater microbial communities from Lake Tanganyika, Tanzania - TA2015055 Kigoma Offshore 40m | ecosystem: Environmental > Aquatic > Freshwater > Lake | place: Tanzania: Lake...
GCAGAATGGCACACCTTTTTATTTCAGAGTGGCAGCAAAAACCCAAACCGGCACAGGTGCATACAGCAATACTGCTAGTGCAACTCCGTCAACGGTTCCAAATGCACCCACCAATTTTAGTTCTACATATGGAAATGGACAAGTTACATTGACTTGGAATGCTGTAAACTTTCCTAACAATGGAGGTAATAATGTTATATCTTATGATGTGTCAGGTAATAATGGACTATCAACTCATACAGTAAATGCAACTGATCCGCTCACATACACGTACCCTGAATTAACAAATGGAACACAATATACTTTCTATGTAGCTGCGCGGAATAGTAATGGACTCGGTGCATCTGCATCTACATCAGCAACTCCGTCAACGGTTCCGGATGCACCCACCAATTTGACTGCTGCACCTGGAGACACACATGTCTCTTTAAGTTGGACTGCTCCAACAAACACTGGAGGCAGTGCACTCACTGGTTATGTGGTGCAGTATACCTCAGACAGTTCGTTTACATCATATACTACTATAACTCCAAGTCCAGCAACATTAAATTCAGCAGTAGTGTCTGGGTTGATAAATGGCACAATTTATTATTTCAGAGTGGGAGCAACAAACGTGAACGGAACAGGTGCATACAGTGCTGTTGTTAATACAACACCTCAACCAATTCCTAATGCACCCACTGGATTGATTGCCGAACCAGGTTTTGACATTGCAAATAACCGTAATATTATAACTCTTTCATGGGACATTCCATTCAATATTACAATAATAACATACGATGTTCGATACCGTCAAAGCACATCCCCCGTGTCTCCGTGGATTACGACGACGACGTCAGGACACACACCATATTATGTTCTCACTCAATACAACAATGCCAACTTATCAAATGGAACTAAATATGAATTTCAAGTTTCTGCCAAAGATGTATCTGGAACGGGACCATACAGTCAAATTGTGTCGGCAACCACATTTGCCGTACCAGATGCACCCACCAACTTGGTGGCAACCCCTGGATTGCAAAGCGTGTCTCTAACATGGGATGCTCCATCGAATGATGGCGGAACTCCAATAACGTCATATGTGATAGAATACAGAGTGCATGGAACAACTCCGCCAGCCATATGGATTCCAACTCCTCCCATTCCAACATCATCATCAACACCGTATTATGTTATAAACACTTTGCAAGACGGTTACACGTATGACTTCAGAGTTGCTGCCATAAACGTTGTTGGACAAGGTCCTTACAGTGGAACCACGACGGCCACAACATTTGCAGTGCCATACGCACCAACCAACTTGGTTGCAAAATCTGGTGTAAAGGGTGTGTCTCTAACATGGGATGCTCCATCGAATGATGGCGGAACACCCATAACCAATTATATGGTGAAATATCGACAGTTTGGAAATAGTAACTGGATTTCGACTCTTCCGAGTCCACCCATAATGGGAGCTACACCATACTATTTTGTACCCAATTTGCTAGATGACACCATGTATGAGTTCATAGTTGCAGCGGTCAACGCAGTTGGAACTGGTCAATATAGTGCAATTGCAACAGCTTCAACGTATGGATTGCCGAGTGCCCCAATCAATCTTGCTGCCCAATCGGGATTTCAAAGTGTACTTCTAACATGGGACCCACCATCGTACAATGGAGGGATTGCAATAACATCATATACAGTTCAACATCGAACCGGCGGACCTAGTCCAGGTGGATGGCAACATGATTCAGTTTTAGCATCTCTCACATATCCGCCATCTTATGTTGTCACTGGATTGCAACCTGGAACCTTATATGATTTTAGAGTTGCTGCTGTAAACGCAGTGGGTACAGGCCCATACAGTGCAATTGTCTCAGCATCAACTTATGGAACACCAACTGTCCCCCTTGCATTGACTGCTGAGCCTGGCTTTAAGTCGGTGTCTTTGACATGGCAAACACCCTTAGACGACGGGGGAAGTCCAATAACATCATATACAGTGCAGTATCGGGTTCATGGAACAACACAATGGACCGTTGCAACGACAGTGCCGAATCCTATACTGCCATCGACTGCACCAATCCACTGCATAGTCATTGGACTATTGAATGCAACGCTATATGATTTCGGAGTCGCAGCTGTAAACGCGGTTGACACCGGAGCATACAGTTACATAACTTGTTCAACTGACATGGTGCCAGGTGCACCCATAAATTTGACCGGTGTTCCTGGAACATTGCAAGTGTCTCTAACATGGAGTGCACCAACAAATGACGGTGGTTCTCCGATTGTGGATTATTTGATAGAGTATAAATTGAACATTTACTCTGTGTGGACCGCATTTCCTCACGCGCCATCCATTGCAACAAACCAAATTGTTGACGGATTGGTTGGAAGTTTCTTGTATGACTTTCGTGTTTCTGCAAAAAATGCTGTGGGATATGGTGCCCCCTCTAATATTTTTCAGACAACTCCGTTTACCACAACTCAAGTGCAATACAATAAATGTGGCATAAAAGGATACGTGCCTCCTCCACCGCCATGGTCTCGAGCTGGTGGAAACAACTGTCCCAATTGCTACAGCAATTATGGATATGCTGCATGTGGTCCGAATGGCGAACCTTACAGCACGTATGCATTGGACCAACGGCGCAAGGCAGAGATTTTGAAGTATAAAATGAACAGCGCACAGTTATCTCCGGCATTGTTTTACTCTATGATATCTCGCAATGCATTTACGCGGAAAAAATCGTGGGCCACGCAAACGCAAACCTACACGAATCCAAATGTGAACAATTTGCCTGAGATTAAAAATGCCGCTGGAACAACCGTGGCTTTGCAATGCAATCAGCCAAATGTGCTTTGTTCATTGACAAGTGATAGTGATGTGCCTGGACCCGTCATTCCTTTGTGCATTGATGAGAGTGTGCCATTGTACAATTACAAAATGCAGGTTACGCCGGCATCGGGAGGAAAATATCCGATTGGATTGCCCATACTGCCTCCAGAACCTGTGCCCACGCCTCCGCCTCCACCGACACCGACACCTACGCCGACACCGACACCAACGCCGACACCAACGCCGACGCCCACGCCGACGCCCACGCCGACACCAACGCCGACACCCACGCCGACACCCACGCCGACACCAACGCCGACACCCACGCCGACACCCACGCCGACACCAACGCCGACACCCACGCCGACACCCACGCCAGACTTCAATTATAATTGGGTAGACACAACTTCATTTCCAAATCCATTGACATCAATTGCATATTTGGATGGAAGCGATTGGACGAGTTATTATGGAACAGTATCAGTCAGTGGTTTGCCATCATCATATTGTGTAATCAAAACAAGTGTAACTAACACAATGTGGGCTGTTTGGTGGAGCAATGGCATTGACATTGCAAAAGTGAGAGGATTCACTTATGCTCCAGTGTCTTTAAATAACTATGCATACATGTATGCATTTGGTTCATTCGATACTGCACAAGAGTTTAATGGCACGGCATTGGTTGGAAATCCGATTGTGTGTGGTTGCATTGCACAGATAAGATTGAATTTGAACACTGCCACATTGGTTTCAATGAAGTCAATTGTAGGACCGCCATATGCTGCAGGTGTTGCATCAACCACGACAACCACTGCCATTGTGAATGATGCAGTTGCGGTTTCAAGCACAATAAATAACACGCGCAGGGTTTACATTGTTGGTCAATTTGACACTTACATAAACACTGACGGAACAAAGAGTTATGCAAATCAACTTGGCAATACAGCGACTGCAGAACTTTCTGTTAACACTGCCATAGATGACGCAACTTGGAAAATTTTTTACAAAACAAATGGAGAGGTTTATCAAACACTGGTCCAGAGTGGGGAATGGGGTCCAACACTGGCAAATGTGGTTTTTGTGGGAAATTTCACGCAGTCCACATTTGGCGGAGTTACAACCACTGTAAATGGTTATGTCATGTATAATAGCAATGGTTCTCTTGCAGTCACACTCAACCCTTTATTGAGTTCAACGACAGTGGTGCGTGGTGTAAGCAACAGTGCAACAAATCCTTTGAAACAACTGATATATGGTGGAACGACTGCAACGAGCGGTGCGTTTGTGTATGCGGTTGATGCAATAACCGGTGCAACCACGCCAATGAATTTGCAAGGTCTTTCAACCACTTATGTGGGTGGGTTTAATGGGTTGGCAAGTGGGCGTATCCAATTCCAAGTGTCGTCATCACAGTATAGAATGGTTGATATGGTAGGACTGTTCAATCCATCTGACACCACTTCAATTACTAGTTATTGGTTAAGTTCTGATTTAACAACATGGTACACAGTAAGTTCCAATCCAGCAAACAATGGGGACACTTCTTTAACTAATGCAAAAGGTCAAGGTTTGTTTTACAGAAATGGACAATTCTACATGAATGCCGTTAATAATTACACTGGCAACACTTACTTCAAATATCTGAATGCACCAGCACCGCCAAATGCCAAAGGTATTGTTGTGGGTGGTGATGGCATTATTGGAGATCCATATTATGTTTCAATTAATGCATATGATGCATATGGCGACAACACATGGATTCCAATTTACAATCCCAATAGTATATTCTTGAAGGGTCATGGTGTTGCATACAATAATTCAAATTCAAATCCATTGTGGGTTGCAGTTGGCGATGGTTTGTATACAATTGCATATTCAACTAATGGGATTGATTGGAATGCAGTTACAAGTTCACTTTTTATATTGCAAATAGGATATGATGTTGCATTCAATCATTCAAGTTCAAATCCAATGTGGGTTGCAGTGGGTGGCGAAGAAGTGCCAACAACCTTCACTTTTAATCATTCAATTGTGTATTCAACTGATGGAATGACATGGAATGCAGTTGCTGGTTCGACAAATATTTTAAGAGTGGGTCATGGAATTGCACACAATGGTTCAGTTGCAAACCCATTGTGGGTCGCAGTTGGACTAAGTTCAAGTTCAACCAACATTTACACCATTGCCACGTCCCCTGATGGAATGAACTGGACATTAATACAACAAACCACATTTCTTGGTCTTGGGTTGGATGTCGCTTTTGGCAATAACTTGTGGGTTGCAGTTGGAGTAGGTGGTGTTTTAGGTGGTGTTTATTCAAGCAATGATGGTTCAACATGGACATCCACATATACAGCGGTAGAAGTATCAAGTGTTGCTTGGAACGGAACACAATTTGTTGCAGCTAACGGAAGTTCCAGTATTTATTCGTCTAATGGAACATCATGGTCAAGTGGAAACTCAATTGGCTTTGCAGCAGCACAAATTGCTTGGAATAACATAGACCAAAAGTGGTGTGCGGTTGGTATAAATGGCACTAAAAGTATTTCAGAATCATCTGATGGAATAAGTTGGACATTAACATCTGTGTTTAGTTTTGAGGATGCACGTGGAATTGCATTTGACAATGCGTGAAGCGTGAATCCACGAGACATTTTGAATGTTTTGAATTAAGTGATTCAATTAATTATTTTATTTAGAATGTATATAAACACACATAACTCTTTTTTCATAAAATGAATATCTCTCGCCTCATGCCTTTTCTTTCGCTGCTGTTGTTGCTTCCTGCAACTTCTGACGCAGCGATTGTGCTTCATCAACAACCCAATTTGAAACCAGGGGATTTGTGTCCACTGATAAACATTGTGGAGCATGAACTCTGTGTGAGTTCACAACCGCATTCGACCATGCATCTGAATGAGCATCATGCGCATCATGAGCACCAACATGACGCAAAAACGGGTTCAGAGTTGTGCGTGCTTTTGCAGGAATACAATACAACATTTTGTGTCGGTGAAAAGGACAAGTTTGTCACCAAACCCATAAGCTATGATGTCATGTCAGTTCGTGTGTTGGAACACGAATTTAATAATGCCAGTGAACATGCGCACAAAGCACATGCACATGCACATGCACATGAGGTCAACGACATTCACAAGGTGTGTCCCATTATCAATTTTATTGAGGAGGAACTCTGCACATCACGCAATAATGAAATCAAGGTGCATTTTGATCCCAAACAGTTGTGTCCTTTGTTGAACTTGACTTACACTGAGATTTGCGAGTAATGCATTGATTGCTGCATTGATTGCTGCATTGATTATTAATGATTTTACATACATGAATGATACATGTATGTAATTTAAATGGCATAGATTTATTTTCGCAAGCGAGGATTGACGCAGATTGCGTGTGTGGGAAAAATGTCGCCCGACATGCAGGTGTCTTGTTCGCCAACTCTGATGCAGCTCCTAAACCCACGGTCTTCTCCGATATAGCAATAACCGGATTTGCCGCTGCGTTGAGTGCGACTGGTTGCATCATCGGGCTGCGGTGGCTGTTTCTTGGCATGAGAAAGTGCTCGTTGCAGGGCGGCGCTTGAGCTCATTTGAGAAGGAGGTTGTGTCGATTGTGTCATTGGATTCTGTGTTTGTTGGTCTTGGTCCGGTTGGTCTTGATCGTCCGGTTTTTGGTCAATGGTTTGTTGCAGCACGTCAATCCCGCTGGTTGCAGCCCCGGCAGCAATGTCAACTGCCGATTTGGTTCCTTTTGCAGATACATCTATGGTTGTCTGGGCTGTATCAATGGCGGCGTAGCCCAAAAACCGAGCCAATGCCCGAAACGGACCGCCAAAGGTTTCGCTGAACCATGTGGTTATGTCATCTAAATACGTGAACACATTGAATCCAATGAGCGCAAGCAAAAGCAGAATCAATGCCCCGCGCACAAACAATGACATGGTGGAAGAAGGTTCAGGTGCAGCATCAACCCCGATGTCTGCGTTATTGAATGAAAATGATGCGTTCGAAGGCGCCGATGCAGGTGCAAGTGCAGGAGCAGGAAACGACGACATGTTTATTGAAAGTTAATTGCTATTATAAATTGCTAATATATTTAAATCAAGATAAAAATATAATTGTGCAAACACGAAATGTGATGCATGTGATGCATGTGATGCATGTGCTATGTCATGCGAATGATGGTGTTCATTGAGTTCAGTTTGTCCATTTTTTCAATGGTTTTATCTAAATCGGATTTTGCACCTCCAACTGAACCCGACAAGTAATCTGTTTTGGGAGCGATTTCATTTTTTTTCACTTGTTTGTAAACCGTGTCGATTTTTTTCACAACCATTTCAATGGTTTCTTTGTTCGAGACAATTTCTTGTGTCATGACGACCGGTTCTGTGAGCAAACAAATTGCAAAGTAAATCAAATACCGCCGTTTCTTTTTCACCCCATCGGTGTAGCGCAAACAGTATAGTTTAAGTAGACTCTGTGTTATTTTGTGTATTAACGGGTCTGACATTTTTTGCGAGTGTTTGAGAATGAGTTCCCAAACGATCCAGATGGGATCCATTTGAAACTTGGATTCAACTGGCATGGTGCTGCGACGTTCCCCCACGCACTTTTGTTTTTTCATTTTGCAGAGGTGTTCAAATTCGATGATCCATTCAAGCCAGTAAGACGCAAGCAAGCTGTTTTTAGAATCTTTAGAGATGTGGAATGCCAACTCATTGATTGCAATGAATAACTCTTTTGGGTCGCCGGACAAAAACACGTCGGATGCATACGCCACGTTGGGTGCTTTCAGTTTGTCAGTCATTGCGGTGCTGTCAAAATCGGTTTTCTTGACTTTGATGCCTTCCAAGCTGTATTTTTTTTTGGAATTGCACAAAACACACATGATTTCGGCAAACAGAGTGCGAATTTTGGGGTTGTTGCGCATGCGCAGTTCATTTCCTATGTAGCCATTGGCAACTATGCCTTTGAATGCATCATATCGCATATCCAAATAAATGCACAGTCGAGGGTTTGCTAAATGGATGTGTTTGCTGACAAAGGTAATGATGACGTCCCACAATTCGGGATAGTGCCCAGCACAAACCATTTCGGCGGTCCAATAGCAAGCTGGTTCTATTTTCCCATTTTTTAGGCAGTTGAGCAGTTCTTTGCGAACGTCGGCTTTCTTGTATTTTGAAAACGTGGTTCCTTTGAATTCACTCTCACCACGAATGTCATTGATTTCATTGTCGTTCATTTAATGAACAATATCAAAAAAATAAATAACAATATAACATATATTAATATCAACACATTATCATCAATAAATTAACACATTTCTCTCAAAATGAATGCATTCAACACCTTCTGCAAGTCAATTGAACAAAACATCTGGTTTCGCGTGTTGCTGATCGTTGTCACAATGTTGCTCCTCATTTCAGCATACAACAAGATACAGCGAAGCAAAAATCCGCGCCCTTATTCGGGTTCATTCATGGAGTCATTCATACAAAACAGTTCAAGCACCAGTAGGAGTGGCGTGATTGTCAAAAAAGATGCTGATGTAAAAGACGCTTTTTATGCAGCCGTGTATGACCAACTGTTCAACCAAAAAGTGAATAATGCATACGAAGTGGGCGCCATAATCAACAAGTATCCAGACATATCAAACCAAACGGTTGCTTTAGACATAGGGGCAGGAACGGGTGCCTACATGAATGCCTTTGTTCAACACGGCATAACCGACATAACCGGCATTGAGTCATCTGCCGACATGATTGCACAGGCTAAAAAATCGTATCCCGGTCTGAATATAGTAAAAGGCGACCCCACCGTCGTGTCTTCGTTCAAGCCGGAAAGTTTCACCCTGGTCACCATGATGAATTTTGAGGTGTATTACATTCCTAACACCGAGCAACTGTTTTCCAACATTTATGCCTGGTTGAAGCCCGGTGGCTACTTTGTGCTGCATTTGGTGGACCCGCGCAAATTTAATGCTGCCAGCATGTTGGGTGGCGACAATCCTGTGCCGACTCCCACACCCGACGGTAAAAAGGCGCACAGCGTGGTTAAGTTCAACGACTTTGAATACAAGTCGGATGTGCAAATTTTCCCGAATGACTTTGTGCAATACATGGAAGTGTTCACAGATGACAAGACGGGCAAGGTGCGTAAAAATGTGCGCAACTTCCGAATGCCGTCGCCTCAAACGTTCATTCAGCTGGCTACGGGCGTTGGTTTCAACATGCTTGGACAAATTGAACTTGTCAAAGCACAAAAGGAGCACCAATTCTTCTACCTCTTTTACAAACCGGCGAACTAATGGTGCCGAATGCTGTTTCATGTTTTATGCGCTGCTAAATGCCGTGCATGGAATTTTACTGTTGCCGGCTAAACATACCACTGGTGGGGTTGCATTGGAGCCGTTAAACATGTTGCCGCCTCGGCGTGCACGAGTGCGGCGTTGGGTTCGCCTGTGCCGTCTGCTTCTGCCTTTGGTGCCATGACGATGTCGTTTGGAATACTTTGTTTTCATGCTTGATTTATATATTTTCAATTTATATATTTTTGAATATATAAATAAATTTGCAAGGTGATTTAACGCACGTATTTTCCTGCTCGTGCAAACGAATCCACGATGAAAATGATAAACACGCCTAAAAAGCAATACAGCACCAGTTCTTCGGTGACATGTCCCGTTTTTTCATCATGCTGGTCTTCTAAAAGAGAGATAATGCGGTCCAACTTCTGCATCATGATGTCCTTGTTTTCATCAGTGTCGGCCACGCTGGATGCTTGGAACACCGAAGGCAAGTATTGACTGGCTAAAGCCTTTGCTCCTTGGAAAGAAAAAGGCTCCTTGGCAGGAGCAGGGTTCCATTTTGCGTTTAAATCATCCGGACTTGCTCCTGGAAATCGGTTTCGATTTGGAACAGAATCGGTTTGAAATTGTTGATGAATGGTTGTGGTAGGATTGTGCACGCTAGATGCCATTGGTGGCATGGGTGTATAATTGTTGTCATCACTTTCGGAGTCGCTGACATTTTCATCATTTTCGTAGCTGTGAATTTTTTGAATGAGTTCTTGGACATATTTGTGTTGTTGCTGTTTTTGTTGTGCCCCCCCGGCACCGGGTTGTTGTCCTTGTCCTTGACTGGGTCTAGACCGAAGCGTTTTTTGGTTTGTCCTTAATATTCGTTTTGGTTGATTCTTATCCGATTGCATGGTCGGTGTTGACGCAACCTTTCGTTTCACTTGTGGTTCATCATCATCACCATAATTTGAATATTGCAAGTATCCAGACATCTCCTAATAAAAAGGTAGATAATATTTTGTTTTTGTTTATCTTATTGTGTTGATGTTGCGTTGATGTTGTGTTGATGTTGTGTTGATGTTGTGTTGGGGGTTAAAATATTATATCTGTTATATTATATTCATCATTTTCTCTCGTTTGTTCCTAAACAATCTTGCAAAATGTTTCGTTTGCAAGAATTCGCCAAAAAGTTCATGAAAATTGACCCCGAGTTTGGAGCTGTTGCATTTGCATTCGTCATTGCATGCATGATTTGGGCTTCACCTATCTTCTTTTTGAGAGATAATGTCTTAGGAAAAATAGTAATGGTTGCGACTCTTATCGCAATGACGTTGTATCATCGAATTGCAGGAATAATTACGTTGATTGCAATTATTGCCATATTGAATCAGGCACCGATGAAAGAAGGCATGACAAATCCTTTAACGTCGTCGTCTTCAACTGGAGAAACTCCAGCACCTTCCATTTCATTTGATAGTCCAGATGAATTTAGGCAAAAATATTGCGTGAAAGGAGTTCCAGATGATCCCACGCAATCTGGAAAGTTAATAATGACATACATGTTAAACCCTGATTTTTTTACTAAAATGGATGCAAGTGGCAATCCAGTTTTGTCCAGCGAACAATTGACTGCATTCGAAAAAATTGATCCAAGATCGTTTAACCAGTGCAATCCATATAAACTGGCAAATGGGAACATTGAGTATGAAACTATTAACAATATGTGCGACCCTAAATGCGGATGGACAATGAAACCGGTTCCCACCACAACACCTACCACGATGCCAACTGTTGCGCCCGATGCCGCCGTTGCTGCTACCAATGGCGACGACAATGCAACAGAAGGATTCACACCTATGCTGCGCCCTCACATTCGCACTGCACGTCATTTAATAACAAATGGAGCAAATAACATAAAGTCGACTGTGAACAGAGTCAAACGTCAATTGTTTTAGCAATTTTTATTTTGTAGCATTATGTTAATAGTATTCGAATTACTGCAAGTCAATGTTAGATTTCATTCTTGGTTGGTTAAATTATGGAGTGCATCGTTTGAACAACAGCTTATTTTTTGCAGGCATCATCATGTTGACACTGAACATTGGAGCGCGATACATTGAACTCAAGCTGGATCCATCCACTGAAAATTTTCTGAAAACGGCACTTACGAAAGAAGTGCTGGTTTTTTCGGTGTCATGGATGGGTACGCGCGACTTAATATTGTCTCTCATTTTGACTGCAGTGTTTGTGGTTTTAGCAGACTACGGCTTCAATGCGAACAGCAAATACTGCATCATGCCTGAAAAATACCGCGCAATGTCAAACTCGGTTTCCACAAGCACTGGCGTTTCTAGCACGGCTTCATCATCAACGGTATCTCAGACAGCTGCAGCAATAGGGGGATTGGCCAAATCAGGTCATGGTCCTGGCAACGTGGTAACTGACAAGGAAATAAGTGATGCAATGGATGTGCTTGAACGCGCCAAAAAACAGAGAGATGCCATGAAATACAACAACTATTTAACAGCATTTCGCTCGATAAAACATTGACACATTGACGAAACAAAACAAGTTAACCAGTGAATTTATGTTGTGTCAAATTTCAATTCATTATGAATTGCAATATTAAAATATAAATATACTTTAATATTCCATTCCATTGTGTTGCACTGAATACAAGCAATTATTACATGGACAGTTTGAATTTATTTGGAAGTGATGCCAGCGATGGCATTCAATCATCGCGTTTCGCTGCCAATCTGAGAAAAGAAACATATGACCCATTGTTGATAACATTTAACTCCATTCGCACGGCAAAAAAAACGAATAAAGATGCAACGACAAAAGGTTCCGCAAAAAAAGACGCAACAAAAGACGCAACAAAAGACGCAACAAAAGACGCAACAAAAGATGCAAATCGCAATGCAGCTTCTCTTGATGTTTTCTCTCAAAAAATGGTGTTGGCATCCAAGTCATCGTTCGATAGTTTGGATGCTGCGCAACGAAAAACACAGACCGAATCATCCTGCGACTACATTGTGTATGTTCCAACTTCATTTGAAGTGAAAAAAGAAACAATGAATGCGTTTTATGACTCCAAGTTCAAACAATTTTTTGAAAAAAAGACCGATTTCAACAATGCGGCGGCAAACATTTTCATGAGCTGGAACATGTTTGAATCATTCGTCAACTTTTCAAAGTTGAATGCACACAAACGTCAAATTGCGTTGATAGAAAAGTCGTATGATGCTGCAAAAAAAGAGGTGGGGGATTTGATCAGTGCACCAACCAAACTCATGAATCTTGTGAACGAAGACTCGAAAAACATCAGTGTTGGAGAACAATATGCAGTTGTGTATTCGACACCAACTCGTCCAGCTTTAGATTTTTTGGTGTATGCTGATGTGTTTGCTAGATTGAACTACACAGTGAAACAAAAAGTTCTGACGTATTTCTCCAATTACTTCCAAGCACTTGTATTGCATAACAACACGTCATCCGTTGGACGTATTCCAAAGTATATTCCATTGCTGAATTCAAACCTTGCAGCTAGTAGTGGTGCAACACCGGTCAATTATGCATTGCCTGATGCAGCACCATCACGAAACGTTGAAGTCATGTCCGATTTTTTGATTGGAATCATGACAAACAAGAAGTTGTCAAACAGAGCTGAACTGCGGTTTGATAAACTCAAAGCAATACGAGAGAAAACATATTTATGCACGTTCAAATCAACCACAGAATACAGCATGAATTATGACACACTGTTGAAACGACTCTACTACAAATATCCTTGCTATTTGACGCCTTCTCTCATGATTTCAAGTGTCGAAATCGAAAAAATGGAGAACAAAGTGATTCATGATTTTGGCGGTGGTTTCAGGAAGAAGTTGGAATCTGCTCTTTCAGAGTGCAAAGAAGTTAATGCATGCAGCATTATATGTGCCGTTGCGGTTGCAACACAGGAATTCATTCTTATTAGTGCTGATGTGAATTTTAACCGTGATGAAGTCTTGCAACATTTGAAACAAGACATTGATTTCGGAAATGGTACAATGAGTAGCGACGAAAATGCATTGAACAAGCAAGTTTCAGAGAGCATGAGTCAAGCGTCAGTGCCAGCATTAAATATTCAACCAAATCAACTGAATCCATTGATTGGTGCGGGTTGTGCCATAGCACATGCAGTTTATGCTGCGGCAATTCATCAGGCAACCATTGCGCCACCAAATTCAACCACAATTCATCAAGACATGCGCACGGCAATGAACAGTGTTATAAAAAATCAATCCAATTTCGCAGCTTTCATGTATGATAATTCAACGTTATTGTCTGCATTAAAATACAGCGACCAGCCAGCATTATATGAAAAATATCCCAAAGGTGCAGACTATTTGAAAACATTGTATAAACTGGTTGCAGAGAAGGATGACACTGTATCATCGGCTCAATTGAAAGAGCAAGACGAATTCAATCAAATCAGTGATGAAATGCTGTATGTTATCCATGGTCCATTGTATTTTGATTATGAGTGGATATTCCGGCAAGATCCCAGCTTGATAAAGCACATTCTCGGAGAGGAATTGCCGCCTGAAAATGAAACCAAGGAACAAGATCAGTGGACGAAGAGGACAGACCCACTGACAGAAAATGCGTATTATATCAATCGCAATCCAACGAACTCAAATTATCCCAAAATGCGATTTGATAATCCGACTGCACTTCCAAAAAACATCGAGCCAATAAGGGGTGTTATTCAGGAGAGAGCATACACTCAAATATGGAAAGAATTGTACGTTTCGCCAGAAGATGCAAGACAAGAAAAAGGAAGTGTCAAGGACAATGTGTCGCGTGCATCAAATATGACGAAACAAATTTCTGGATTGCCAGTTCCAGAATTTGTAAGATGGAATACACAAACGGATGGTGCAAACAATAAAATTCAAGATGCGTCCATGAACACAATTGATGTGATTTACGACTGGACAAGTCCTGGATATTACCGATACGAAATGACAGTCACGAATCAAAAAGCATCTGGTGAACAGTTCATCAATCGATTCACACAACTGATGCGGCCTGTCGAATCTGGAGCTGTTCAGGACTACACAGAACCGAATTTGCCCACAGCGTATCCTCCGCCGCTCATGTTTATCACGCCACCCATGCGCGGTCCAACCAATTCATTCATGGTGCATGCATGGATTCCCGATTTGAGTTCAGAAATTAGTCCATCTTATCGCGCGTTTATGACAGTTGATTCCAATGGAAAAACGTCCTTGAATCGGGGTGCTTATATGGAACATTTGTATAAAATGATGCAACTGATATTCAAAACAATCGTGCTGAGTGCAAAAAACACAAGAGGAACAACAACAACAACCACATCAAGCTCTGCCGATTCAAATAGAACTTGCATCAAAATCATGGCGATTGGATATGGAAGCACGGAGAGAAATTTGAAAACGGTCAACCAGGAAGACAAAAAGTTTATCGGTGATTCATTTTTTTACGCAGTGAGAGATTACAGCATGTTTTATGAACAGGAAAACGTCAACGTAATTGTGTATTACGATGAAGCGACCCAACAGGATGTTAGACAGCGATACAATGAATACACAAGCCAGCGTGAAGCCGTTTTGTTGAAAACCGGTTCATCATCATCAACCACAATCGATGCTAATTTGAAACTGAAGATTCTTCCACTTGATGATTTTTTCACGCTCAAATTTCCGATTGGTAAATTGCAGTTGCAGGATAAAGACTTCTTGTATTTTGTGAACTATTGCAGCACTCCGCGCTCATTCATTGGAAATTGTGGCGAATGGCCGGAAAACATTGAAGAAGTGGTGAATGATGCGATTCTTGGGTTTGGGTCGGGGCAACCACAAGTGCTTAAATCACTAACTGATGCAAGCCAAATCATCAATGATTTGTACGCTGACCGAAACATTGATTTGAAAATGACCGCGATTAGTGCAAACTTGCAAAAATGGAATGAAACAACAATTCCAAAAACACTCGTTTCTGAACAAGAAAGAATAAGGGAAAAGTATGCAAAATATAATACTGACAATGCAGTTGTTCAAGCAAGTGATGCTAATGGAAGACCCATGAATGTTAATGTCAGTTGGTGGAGATACGGTTCTAAGAATGCGCTCCCACGTAATGCATACATGAGTTCATTTGATGAGCATGTGTTGATTTTGCGCAATTTATTATCCAGCGTGGATAACTCGAAAGACCATTTTGAGCCTCTTAATTTTGTTGTGAACGCAACAGATAACTGCGGACCATTTACGAACGATGCGGCCAGCACTCAAGAGACATTTGAAAATGCAGTGTATGCATATGTGCAGGCCAAGAAAATTCTGACAACGCTCTCGAAAATCAAGCCGGACAACATTCAAATCACCGACAAACACATTGACAGTGTTAAAAATGCGCTTGCAGCGCTGACCGTGAACATGTCGTGGTCAATGGATGCCAAATTTGCGGCGGGTGCGTGCGAAGGTGCGTTCATTCCGAATTCAAGCGTGTTGCACAATCCATTCATATGCACCCAGTTGTTGGACATCAATAAATGGCAATACGTTGATTTTGATGACATTGCATCGCGTGAAATAAGCGGAACATATCCGTTGGTGGACCGATTGAAAAAATTCGTGGACGCCAAAATTCAAGAATCGGTGAGTGCAAGCAGTGTTGTGTCAGGCAATGCAGATTCCGCAGCCAGTAAGGGAATACTTGTTGTTTCGAAACAACCATCTGTGGGGTTGATACAAAAAAATCTAAAAGTCATATTTGAAAACTTGTTTCAAAAGAATGCGCCATTGAGGATTGATGGCAAAGAAATGGTGTTGAATAATTATGCATGGCCGGAAGAACGCCTCTATTGCAAAATGCGGAATGATGCAAGGTTGGCTTCATTCAAGAGTGGGACTAGCAGCAGCGACAGAAAATTGGATTTTGCAGATTTGAGAGGTTTGCGTTCGTCATCCACGAAAAAGTGCATTGAATTTCCTCTCTTTGTCGTTCAGCTCATGTTCACCTTGTTTGAAGGCAAGTTGTCAGACATGACGTTGTTGGACCAAGCGAGCCTGTCTTGCGCTTCAGATGAAACGATGTTGCAAAACAATTTGAAAATCGTGTGGGAACAAATGATGCGAAATTTGAAAGAAAAAGAACAAAATTTCACGATTGCCAACATATTCAAGCGTGTTGGACTGAATTCAGTCGATGATGAATATGAATACACTGCATACTTTGATGGAGATGAAGTGCCAATACTTGGAACTCACTCAGCCAGTATACTTATTACCTGTACAAATGCTGCGACAAATCCGCTGCTTAAAACAACAAATGCGGAGATGTTGAAAAGAATCAACGATGAAGTTTCAAATGATGCCCTGCAAGAAAATGAGAGGTTGTACAACACTCCTCCAGTCGACAATCCAAATCAATTGCCATCCATTAACCCAATCAGACCATACAATTCAATCCGTGCTTTGGCCAAAGTGGCTGAAATATTCAATACAGTTCAAATGCATGGGGTCTCTGGGACTGAAATTCCCACAACGAAGCTTCAAACATTTCAAAATAATTTGACCAATCTGGTGCAGGGCGGAGGCATGTATGACTCACAACCCATACAACCGGGCAATGCGCGAATTGGATGGAATGCCGCAAAACAAACCGAAAGCACAGTGCTTTATGTTAGTTCAACTGTTTCCATTAAAGGAACTTTGCAAGACATTAGCAATGATTTGTTGTCAATGAAGCCAGGTGATAAAATATTGATTAAAACCGACACCGATGCTTCTGCAGAAACAATCAATGCCGCGCGTCTTGCATTCAAACGATTTGGAAGAAAGATGAAGCGCGGTGGTCGTTCGGTGGGACGAGCGATTGTTGAAAAGTTTTACACATCATATTATGCCTCCAAAGCGAATTGTGAGTATGTGTTTGCATATGTTAAACAGCTTTTTGAAATAGGCAAAACATTGAGTAAATACAGACTACAAAGTTTATTGAATAACTTAGAGGTGATCATGAAAAATGCATATATAGTTGGAATTATTCCAGGAAAATTTGTTATTGCTGTGTACAATGGTTTAAAAGCAGTATTCGAGCAACGAAATGCTAATAGTGCAAATGCTGCCAAAGCACAACAAGCGGTTGATGATGCCAATGATGTTCTTCTTCAAGCACAACAAGGTCTTCTTGATGCAACTATATCACAACAAGACGCTCAGGCGGCACTCGCCAGGGCAAAACAAGACCTCGCGGATGCCCAAGCCGCTGCGGCAGCCGCTTTACCTAAGTTGGATGATGATTTTTTGAACGACATTATTCAAGGAGTTGAAGTAGATACAGATCCTGCTGCTGCTGCTGCTTCTCAAGATGTCTCAGCAAAACAGGCAGCACAAGATGCCGCAGAACAGGCTGCACGAGACGCAGCACAAGAGGCACAAGATGCACAAGATGCAGAAAAACAGGCACAAGACGCAGTACAAAAGGCACAAGATGCAGCGACAAATGCTGCCCCTACTGACGGCAAATGGAATGTGTTTGTGAATGCATTCTTAGGAAGTTTTGAAAAATTCGAAAAAATGCCAGGTAGTCCGACACGTCCGACGGTTGACTCCGCCGATAATGTTGCTACGGCGGCTAAAAAAACCTTTAAATCAACGAATGCTGCAAAGAGTGATGAAGACAAATTGAAAAAAATAGTTGATGCGAATGCTGAGGCAGAACAAAGAGATAAAGATGAAGCGGCGTTGGATAAAGCAGAGGCTGATGATGCACCTTACAAATTTCGTTTTGAAAAGAGTCAAATGTGGATGGTTACTGGAGTTCCAACAAGGAATTCTGCTTTTCCAAAAATAATAAACATTCCAGTGTATCATTTCCGGTTAAGAACTTCGAATTTAACAAACTTTAGTGGAGAAATAGAAAATGACACAAAATTAAAGGTGAAATTTCAGAAATTTTCAAAACAGGAAGCCATTTGAATCAAAAATTTAATATTTATAATTTGTATAAACCATACTTTTATACAAAATGACTTGCAAGTTGAATGCGTGCAGTGAAAAGAACACAAACTCTTCCAGCACACAGCACATGATTATTGGCACAATTGTTGGACTTGGATTATTGTATGTGTTGTTTTCCAAACGCAAGTGATGCTTTTTGCTTTATCCTTTATCCAAGACACTCAATGAATTGTTTTATTCGCACAAATATGGTTTTCATCATGTTGCTGACTGCTTTGTCTACAAACGGAGGCAAGGAAATCACGTCATCTGGTTTGGACATGATTAATCGAAACTTGTAGTAAAAATTAATTGTTTGCCCATTTGGTTGAACATGAATTATGATGTTTGAATTGTCCGAGTCAATTTGTTCAGCGCGCTTGGGGATCAAATGTCGCAACATCGACGGTGAGTTTTTTAAAACATTCTGGCTGTTGAAGTAAATGACTTGGCTTTCATTTTCCGGCATTTGATAGGTGTTGAGCAAGTGAGGTATTTCGGTGAAAACATGCGTGTATCTCTCGCCCAGTCCCATGATGCTTTTGAAAATGAAAAGGATTTCTGCACGCGACGGGTCATTCGGGTCAGGAAATGCAATGTAATATGAATCAAACAAGTCTTTGTTCAGTTCGAACATCATTTTGTAAATGTCGAATGTCAACAATGCGTCAATTCGTATTTTGGGATTGTGTGCCCGAAATTCAATCAAATACATGTTGTTGGGTTTGTCTCTGCTCAAATACACGGAATCTTTGTCGCATGAAAGCGTGAAATTCTCTGACATTTACAAAAGTGTTGGTCTTGGTGTTGGTGTTGGTCTCGAAATAATACAATGTAAATATATTCCCAAAAACTATTTATATTGTTTCTTTTATAAAAATGCAGCGGTCCTTACGAATTTTCAGATGATTCTAAATGTCCAATGCTAAACTAACTGTGTTTTTGTCTGACTTTTGGCGGCGTTTGCTTTTGTGTGGCAAATTGTCATTCTGCAATTCTTTCAAATCGGAGATGCTAATCGTGCTGGTTTTGTCTTCAGTCGCAGGAGGTTGTGCGACGGGTGCAACGGCCGCGACGGGTGCAACGGGGGGTTGAACTTGTATGGTTTTGGTTTTGAGTCCAGAGAGAATGTTCGAAATGTCGGTGGGTCCGCGCATGTCGGGACGTTTGGACACAGTGATGGGGGGAGGAACAGAAGGTGCAGACGGGTTGCTGTTGCTGTTGCTTCGCGCGGCATTCAGGTCAGGACGGTTGGAAGGCATGGAAGGTGGGGGCGCCGTGTTGTTTCCAGCACGGAATGGCGTTCCTGGGTCCGAATTGGGATCACGCACGCTGGTCGGGACCGGTGGAGGAGGCGGGCGCTGATTTGGAATGTATGGAGGTGCTTGTCGAGGCGTTTGAGACGGAGGAGGAGCCTGGCTTTGTGGTCCCGCTCCCATTATGTCGCCCATGAAATTTCCGAATCCAGGGCGATTCTGCGACATTGAGTTGACTGCCGCTGCGGTGAATTGCTGCATGAGTTCGGGGTTTTGACGCATGATGTCGTCCATGCCGGGCATTGCTGACTTGAACATGGTGTTGGTCATGTGCAGCATGATTGCGCTGCCACCCAGCTGGAACAACAGCTTGAGCTCCGGCGCCATCTTGGCCTTGGTTTTGTATTTGTCATGCAGTTCCGAGAAAATTTCGTCGTAGTCGTCGATGTTCTCATTGACCTGCTCGCTCCATCCATCCAGCTTCAAATCAAATGGATCAAACTTGTTGTTCAAATACTCAATTCCGGTTATGACGGACATCAACATTTTGCCCTGAAACTTCACACTGTTGCGTCGTTCGCGCTCTTCCAAATGCGTCTCGTATTCGCCCTTCATTTCTGACAAGGATGACTCCATGGAATACTTCTTCGTGAGGGTGATGCCTTTCTGCTCCAAATCCTCGAGCTTTCGCAAATACTTGAATTTCTCTCGCAGCAGTTCCTCCTTTGTCATTTGCGGTTGAGAGTCCACGGGTGCATCCGGATTGAGTGGCACGTTGTTGAATTTTCCAAACCCATCCCATGTCTTCTTGTCGTCATCTGCAGAGGCAGTCGAACTGCCTAAATTGAATCCACTTCCTGTGCCTGCACTTGTCGCACCCAAGTCAATCGGGTCATCGCGAAATGACACGCTGCCACCACCTCCGGCAGAGAACAAGGACTTGCTTGAAGATGAACCGCTGGGGGCCGGAACATCACTCAATTCGTTCAGTTCGGCTTCCAATGCATTCAGGTCTCCAATGTCAATGTCGCCGCCACCTTTGTTGCCACCGCCATTTTTCACTTTGTCATTCATGAGGAATTCAAGTCCGCCACCAAAGTTGGAAGATTTGCCCCCTCCAAATCGCGAGTCGCTGGGTAAATTTGAAATGTCGATTACTTCTTCCATTAATGACAGCTGTGTTGTCTATTGTCTATTCTTATGTTTCATTTATATCTTTTAAGTTTAAATCATACGCAATATAAATTCAAAATTCAAAATTAAAAATTAAATTCAAAATGTTGAACTACAATGCAATTATTGGAATAATGTTGCGCAGTGAATTAATTCATGATTTTCTCTCGTGTGCAGAACCACCACAACCCTTGCAAGAAGCAATCCGCCAAGTCATCCTTCTTTTTGTGTTTTTCAAATTTCAACTGCTGGTCGGCCGGAATCAAAGTGCGCGTTATTTCGATGCTGCGTTTTTTTCGGTCAGCATATTCCGTTTTGTCGTCGCTTGCCGCATCGGAAAACAACTTCAATTTGTTTGTGGCGGATATAAACTGAATGTTAGGAACACCGCGCATAATGAAGTATTGAGTTATCATGCCTTGCAGTGTTTTCATGCGAGTGGCAATCGTGCTTAATTGGTTTTCAATAATGACTATGTCAAGCCCGGACGATATGTGAGGCAATGCATCAAACCGTTTGTGCATGTTGCGTCCAATCGTGATCAAGTCCATTGATGCGGCAGAAATGACTTTGGGTTTTGCAGACACTGCAACCAAATACTCTTGGTCTAAAGCACCGACAACGTGTTGCAGCAACTTTATTTTGCTCTTGTTGCAGTTTTCAGGAATGACAGTCGAGAGATATTCACCAGAAAATGTTTTCAGGTCATCCAATGTCATTTTTCTCAAAATTCGCGAGGATGCAATGGACGGCAGCAACGGCATTTTGTATCCGGAAGAATTTGCATGCCGTATGCAGTAATAAGTGGCAGAATGCGCGAATTTGGCTGAAAACTTGCAGCCATCGGATGAACACATCGCTACATCCGGTTTTTGAGACGCAGTTGCATCATCTTCGCACAAGTTCACAGTGTCCCACGCCACAATCGAGAGATGCTGCATCATGCAATCCGGGGGTCCGACATCTGCATTGTTGTCGCGTTCAAATAAGCAGTATGCTAAATTTTTCATGCCCACATCAATGCTTAATACTCTCAATTTTTTGATAGATGGGGTAGGTGTGGTCATCACTTTTTTATATGATTTTACAGTCATCTGTGTTTATGTGTTTATGTGCTTGTATTGCAAAAAATAAAATATAAGCTTATTTCATAAAATGTTTCATAAAATAAAATCCAGAAGAACAAAAGGCGGCAAATGGAGCATGAAATATAAAAAAAGCATCAACTGCAAATCACCTCGTGGCTTCTCACAACGTCAGTATTGCAAATACGGACGACGCAAAACATCAAAAAAATAAAACCACTTTTTGGTTTATAAATTCATAAATCAGTTAGGGTTGGGAAATCCACGCATGAGAAGTTCATTTTGGGTGATGACTGGAGCAATCATGCGTGCTTGAAGTTGTTGGCGTGTCAAATAATAGTTCTTCAGGTCGCTGTTTTCGTAGCCAAATGGTTGGCTCCTGTCAAGCACGCCATTGAAAACAAATGGAACATTTGGTTGTGGCTGAAGTGGGTTGCTTGTGTTAAAAACGCAGTTGCCGCACTGGTTGCAGGCTTCAAGTTGGTTTGCCTGCATGATTTGTGTGGCATTATGAGTTAGAAACTGTCTGTATTGTGAGTTTGACGTGATGCCGGCTTGCTCCTTAATGCGCTCATTGATGACTGCACCGGGTTGCCAATCAGCATAGTTGCGTCCATCTGCCATGATTGGAGGGAAATTGAAATGGATGTTGTTTGATCCAGCATAACATGTGGCCCAGCTCATTGGAGAGATTTATGCGGTAGTGTATAATATAATGCTTGTATAATAATTATATTATATTTTGTTGGATTTATTGCCAACATCATCACCATGAAAATAATTTTTTAGACAATGGCTCTTTGTCAGTTGTTTTGTTCTTCTTTGTGCAGTTGGCATTGCAGCTGTTGCAGTCACCATGACAGTCATGACAGCCACCATCATCATTTAGTGTGAGTGTGTTGTGCGAATCGTTGAAATTGTGAGATGTTGGAGTTGGCGCAACAGAAGGCATGGGTTTCCCTAAACAACACGTGCGCATGATGCGTTCGGTGACAAGGTACGGGTCCATGTTTGCTGCAGGGCGCCGGTCTTCTAAATAGCCGTGCCCTTGATTTGCAACATGCCGTGGAATGCGAATGCTGCGTCCTCGGTCGCTGATACCCCACGTGCATTCGTTCATGGAACTGGTTTCATTTCGTCCGGTCATGCGTTCTTCATTGTGTTTTCCATACACAGCCATGTGTTCTGCATGACTGGCTTGAAGCTGAATGCATGCCGCTTTAATCGAATCCATTGCATGGTTTGACTTTGTCCGCATCGCCGCCGTGCTGAAGTTGGTGTGTCCTCCCGAACCATTCCATTCATGTTTCATAGGTCTTGGATGAAACGACACGCCGCATCCGTGCTCCTCGGTGATGCGTGTCAAAATGTAGCGCGCCATCCACAACTGGTCCGACACTTGCAATGCCGGCAACGGTCCAATTTGAAATTCCCATTGCGATGCCATGACCTCTGCATTTGTGCCGCATATTTGAATCCCGGCATACAAGCACGCCTTCAAGTGCTGGTCCACGATGTTGCGACCAAAACATCGGTCCCCTCCCGCGCTGCAATAATACGGACCTTGCCCTCCGCATCCAGGATTACTGCTATTTATCCATTGATATGGCTGACTGAAATATTGATGCGACTTCAATCGTTCAAACAAAACATACTCCTGCTCAATTCCAAACAACGGTTGGTCTGATGCTGATGCGGATTCAGTTTGCGCACATCGAACGCGCGCATTTGTGGCATGCGGTGTTCCATCCTTGTTATAACAGTCGCACATGACCAAATGGGCTGACAGACCCTGATAAAACGGGTTATCATAAACAGCAACCGGGCGCATTAGGATGTCGCTGTCAGTGCCGGTCGCTTGTCCAGTGGATGAGCCGTCGAACGACCACTCCCATCGCTCTGGCTGAGAAACCAATTTCTCAATGACCACATTTTCATCATGCACTACACGATTCTTACTGCGCAATCCACCGTCCGCATCTATCCACACATATTCAAGAAGAATAGGCGGCATGAAATTTGAGAGAAAAACAATAAATGATATACAAATGTGTGCATTTATTTTTTTAAATATATTCAAATGCTAATTGTTTTACTATTGCAGAAGTTGCACTAGGTCTTTCTTTCTCAATTTTTGCAGGTCTGCGTCATCGCCTCCAAGGCCGCGCTCTTTGGCCAGTTGGCGCAGGGCAGGAACCGACATGTTGCCATAATTCAGATTCACCTTGGACGCAGATGATGCGGATTTGTATCCAATTTTCACTTCAAACTTTTGTGGTTTTTCTTCTGATTCAGATGAAGTTGACTCGTCGTCGTCTTCATCGTCGTCATCAGATTCCTGATTCAATGCAGCAGAATTGAGAGAAATTATTTTTTTTGTGTTGGTTTCATCTGCATTGTGTTCTGCATGGTCTTCGATGTTTTCAATATCGATGTTTTCGATGGTCTCGATGCTGTCAATGTGTATCTGTTTTTTTTCAGAAGATGATCTTTTCTCACACATCTCGTTGAACTCATTGTGATATGCTTCGGTTTGATGAATCTCATCACCCACTGACCACTTGTCGTTGGATGAACCAGACTCGGAACCCGATTCGGATTCAGTGTCAGACGTCTCGGACTCTGAATCAGAAGCTGACTCCTCATCCGAACTCACTTCAATGAGACTGTTCTGTGTGATCGTGATTTCTTTGTGCACTGATTCTGCATTCAGTTGTTGTTGTGATTGTTGTTGTTGTTGTTGTTGTTGTTGCAATGGATGTTGTTGATGCAACCCACGCGAAATGATTGCTTGCATGATGCGCGCTTGCTCCATTTGCGACTGCTCAATGAGGGAGAGACGCTGCTTGAAATAATAAAACACTCCATAAGAAATGATTGCACATATCGCTAAACTAATAAATGCGGTCGTTGCAACTGAAAATGAAGACCCAGTCATATTAATGTTTGTATTAGTAATTGAAATATTATTTAATATGTCTTACAATCAAATAATAAATAAAATGTGGTTGAACGAACGCGTGGTTTTCAACGCCTAGACTTATTCTTCTTAGACCTGTGCTTCTTAGATCTGTGCTTCTTAGATCTGTGCTTCTTAGATCTGTGCTTCTTGGACCTGGACTTCTTAGAACCACCCTCAGTTTTCATATGCCTCATTTGAGTAAATCCTTCTTTGTTTGATGTTTCTGAAAACATGAAATCTTTGATTTTTTTTGCAATATCATTTCTTTTTTGAATTAGGGTGTTTATGTTTACAGGTGTGAGCTTCATATCATCACTGCATTCAGAATCTAATCGCTTTCTCACATCATTCGGAATAATGTCCTTCAATCTAAGGTTTTCATGTACTTTTCCTTTTTCAAGTGTCTTGAACTCATTTTGAATATTATGTTGTTCCGCGATAGTTTCGGTTGTTGGCTCGAGTGTTTTGAGATAGTCATACCTACACTTATATGACTTGTAAAGTTCATTGAGTTCATTTTGTAATTCTTGAGACAATTTGTTGTAAATGGAGGATGAATTGCCCATAGTGAATTGATTCAATTAAACTATAAAAATGCATGATATTTTATTTTTAATAAATTGGTTAAAGAGTACTCAAAATTACACGCGTGGTTTCAACAATTGATGCCGGATACTGCAAGTCATACAGAACTTTGATTCCTCCTTTGATGGATGAAATTCCTGGACGCAATGCGTATAAATATTTGAAGTCGTAATTGCCGCGGTCAGCCACTTCCATGTGCAAGTTTCTGATTTTATTGTTTTCATTGATTGCAATTGTCTTCGATGTTGTCGATTTATTTTCGATTTTCTCTCGTTTGTCTGATTCAGAAGATGCATTTTGTTGTTCGAACAGTTTGCAAAGTTGGATGTAGTGCGTGGTCAACATGAAGTCCACATTGTCCTGTTTTGTGAGATGCGTGATGTATCCATACGCACTAGCAATCGCTTCATATGGATTGGTGCCTGAATACAGTTCATCAAATATGCAGAAGTGTCTGCCGGGTGTCAACTTGTCGAGAATCTCTTTGCATCGCCTGGATTCCGCTTGGAACAAGCTGTCGCGCCCGGACGTGTCGGGAATGTTCAAGTAGCTGTGCAGCTGCTGGTAAGGGCGAATGCGCGTGCCGGTTTCATAGAATCCGTAGCCGAGCTGCTGTGAAAACAGGATGTTCAGCATCGTCATCTTGAGAATGGTGGTTTTCCCTGATGCATTCGGGCCCGTAATAACAAGTCGCTTGTCTAACGACACCGTGTTTTTCACAGGTGTTTCATTCTCGCCGACCGCAGTTGCAACATAGTATCCGTTGATGATTTCACTATGGCTCTTAGATTTCTTTTTGGTTTTGTCTTTGGATTTCTTTTTACTGTCTTTGTCTTCCTTGGTTGCATCGTCTTCGACGGTTTCATCGCCAGTGATAAACTCACATGCCGCAACTTTCTTGTCTTGAACCAATGCAGCAAAGTGCGTCATGTGCTCGGCAAACGCATTGAACCCAAAACTGTATTGCATGCAAGCCGAAATGGTTTCATCTGAAAACACCGCATAATACTGCTGCATGATGTAGCCGATTTGCAAACACTTCTTTGCGGTCAGCGCGGGGGGGTCGATTCGTTCTAATGCTGCAACCATGCGCTCCAACTGTTCGCGGTTAGAATTCAAATCCGACACGAATTGTGCATAGGTGGCGTTTCCCTGCGCATAAGCGGCAAATTTTCGCATGCGGGCGATGGTTTCATTGGCATACGCGCGAATGGCAGCCAGGTCATCATGCACGAGGAACATGTTGCGGTAAAACCGGTGGCATGAAACCACATTTTGATACATTTGCACAATGTAAAACACGACGGAAACCAGAATGTAAATGCGCTTGTCCCAACTTACGGAGCTCATGTCAAAAATGAGTTTTCCAATGGCGTGTTGTGAAAGCATCATTTTTATAATGCCGAAATAAGTGGGGAGTGTGATAGGGACGCCCTGCAACTTGAGGAGGAAGAACGGCACGATGAGCATAATGACTGGCATCAAAAAAGAGAGAACGGGTGAAAAAAGGTTGTACATGCTGTAGCACTGCAAAAAAGTGGGCGAACGATTCAGCATGTCGAGGGGGGCGTAGTCGATGTAGTTGAATTTGTCGCGGAAGGACGCATCGGTTTTAATGCGGGTCCAAATGGCTTCTATTTTATCATGATCATGTGTGTATGTAGTGCCATCGTCATGTGCTTTTGAAATGGCAGCAATGAATCGCTGTGTGTCTTGCAAATGAGGAATGCTGGTCGTGATTTGTTTGGCCCACATGCCGAGATATCGTTTTGCAAATGCAGACTGTGGTTGAAAAATGTGAGCATACATTGGAATTGGTTCTGTATCTGCATCGTGTGTTGTGGTGTTCACTTGTTTTGTGCATTCAATGAGTTCTAAATCGGACAAGACACTGTCATCAATGGAACATAACTCATCCTTGGGCAAATATTCCATGGGAAGTTTGAATGATGTGGACAAATGCGATGTGTTTGAAGTTGTTGTGGTTGCAGATGTGGTTGCAGATGTGGTTGCAGATGTGCATTCTTCATCTGGTGTCGATAGTTTTTGTGCTTGCAGTTTTGCTAAAAGGTGCTGTATCATTTGTTTTCTGCTGAATTGACTATAACAAATGATAGAAGATAATGCATTAAATTATACGAAATGAAAGGCATCAAATTTCAATACGACTCAAGCAATTGTGTCATGCTCTTTTGAAGCATGTAAAACGAGAGGCCGAACATGGCGCTCATGGCAATCAATCCAGTAAGATTGGCATTTCCATCTGCGTTGAACAAGCCAGATGGCAAGTATCGAAACATGTATCGTTTTACTGCAGGCAATTGAAACGCAAAGTAGAGAATGGCAAGCATCAACGGCGACTGGATTTCTTCGTAAAATGATTCTAAAGCGTCGGCTCGATTTGAACCACGCGTGTTTTGCTGCATGACACGCTCGAGGGTGGAGCTGGTTTCATGGTCTTGAATGTAATCAACATGGCGCTGGGGCTGTGGAACATACGTGGGTTGCACTTGGGCATCTTGCATCATGACACTTGTGTCGCGCGGAATATCTCTCGACGGAAGCGCGGTCATGCCTGTCATGCTGGCTCGTTGCACGCCGCTAACCAATTCATTCATGAGTTTTTGGTTGGGTTGTTGATTGGGATTCAGCGGAGGTCCTTGTGAAGCCGGTGCTAAATCGGGAACATTTGGCGAGTAAGACAAAGCACCAGGTTCTGATTTCTGGATAACAACATTTTGAGGTTGTGAATTAGCATTTTGTCCGGATGCAGTGGGCAAGTCGTCAATGCTGGTGGTGTCGCTCATCTTTTATGTATTGCATAGATTCATGTTTTTTCAGTATAACGCAAAGCGCTCAACATGTTTCCTTAAATTGAAACAATTCATTCATTCATTATTTTCATTCATTATTTTCATTCATTATTTTCATTAAAAAAAATGAATAGTGCACGTATGCTGTTTATCGAGCGAAACGGTATTCGCATTGTGGTTTTGCAAGCCCCACTCTCGCCTGCAAATGTCCCAGTCCATTTCTTTCGTGGCTTATGTTTGTTTCGTGATGAATGAAAGTGAATGCAGTCATGCTCCTATTTCAAATGAATGAAAACGGTGAAACAAATGACAACCTGCTGGGTCCATTTCCACTCTCTTTAACGTCATAGAGCCAGACCAAATTAAAGTCATGCAAAAATGTGAGGCACATGTGCGCCTCTTTGCAGCTTCTACAAAGCCGCTGATACCGGAGATAGGTTTCGATCCTATGACCTCGGAGTTATGAGCCCCGCGCGCTGCCTCTGCGCCACCCCGGTGATAAGATGCTCCAGTGCCTTGATGCACCGATGCGATGTGTGATAGATACCGACAACCCGTTTTGATCGAGTGACCTCGGAGTTATGAGCCCCGCGCGCTGCCTCTGCGCCATGCCGGTAACACATGCTCATGTTTATGGTCCCTCGAGCTATGACCACCTGTTTCTGCAAAGCAGGCAAAGTGATTGAATACCCCCAGTCAGTTTCGATCTGACGTCCTCCGGCTTATAAGGCGATAACCATCAGTCTTTCGGACGTTATGCACGTATAATTAGATGACCGACGATGTTTTACGGCGCGCTTCCTCTGCGCTATGAGGGTGAAAATTTTGGCGGACCGCAGTGGCACTCGTGGGATTTGAACCCGCATCATTTGACTTGCTGACATGTTGTTTGCCAACTGAGCCATGTGCTTCAACTGCTTGGAATATCATGCAGCGCAATGCATATAGTAAGATGTGAAAAATCTTGAGTTTTCTGGATGACCCCATAAACCCCCCACATCTGGATTTATTAATGTTTACGAGTTCGCCGTTTTAATTTTCTACCACGACGACGATTTGATCTTGTTTTTTTAGAGCCTCCCTTTTTTGTTTAAATTCATAAATTTCCACGCTAGGTGTGCCTTCCCACTTCATTGTACTTCGATTCAATTGCTGGGTTGATTGTGTTTTGGTCATAACGTATTTACCAATGATATCATATCCTCCGGACTCATTCTTTTGGTAAACGTCCTTGGGCCAGTGATCGTGAGGAACAAATTCATTCGTGCAAATGATGCGTTCTTTTCCATCGTTGAACATCACTTCCTTCATAACACACTCATATTCATCGGTGGCGTCAGGCCATCGTAAAATCGTAAATGATGGGACAGAAGTCATAAACGAAGCGATGTTTATATATTATTCCAAATAATAAATTTTTCACAACACAACATCTATGCGCGAGTCATCGCACTTGGTGCTGTTTACATTGTACATGAAACATTTTCCATCATATTTAAATGTCAACTTCTTCGTTTCCTCCATGTCGGGCGCTTTGAAAACCATGCAACTGCGTCCATGACACGTCTTTCTGAACAAACTAGAAAGACCTAGACCCATTATTATTCCGAAGATGACACGGCTTGCGGAAGAATGAATGAAGTCATGTAATTGCATTATTTAAATGCTAAATCTTTAAGTTATTTTATTATAATATTTTATTTTTTTGAAAATGCAATTAAATTGATTTTCAAGGTTTCGGTTTCAGGTTTGCATGGGAATGGTTTTTAGGTCGTCATCATTGACGGGGCAGGATTTTGTTTCTTGTTCAAATCGAAAGCAGTTATAGGCTTTGTCTCGGAAGTTGAAGTATGATTCATTGTCCTGTGTGGGATAAACAATGACCACGCGTTGTTTGGGGAGAGAAATGTAGATGTAAAACACGCCAATGGCAAAACTGATAATGAATGCAGGCCATGAAACATGATTAAAAATGGACATCTCGAAAAAAAATGTGTGAAAATCAATACATATTGTGCATATTATATTTTTCGCTTCATTTTCTCTCATGCTCTGTTTTGCAACTTCAACTTTGCTCTTTCTTCTTTGGTTCCGTATTTGGTGGTGGGCACCCCATTTTCCACAATGAACTCAATCAATTCCTCTTTGCCGGTTTCAGGATCATCGAGGTTTGCCACTTCATACACGTCTCCCGTGATTCTCTCTTGGTCCTTGGTCCAGTTGAAAATGTATGCGGCAAGTTGGTCCTTGCGTTTGCGTGCCAGGCGTTCACGCAGCTGGCGGTTTCGCGCCTCAATGGTGATGCTTGGCACGTCAATTTCAAACTCCAGTTGCTCCAGCGTGTAGGGCTTTTGCACCAGCCGAAACTTGTCGGCGCCTAAACTTGCATCCCGTTCGATCGCAGAATAAACATACATTTTGTCCATGATTTTCTCATTAAGTGGCACAATTTTCGCAACGTAAAGCGCAACTGCATCCTTGACAAAAGCCGACTCCTGCCCGCCAGATTCAGAACCTCGTCTCACAATTTCCTTAAACTCCTGCACCGCTTCGTAAAATTTGGAAACCAGCGCATCCACCTCCTCGCGACGCTCCTGATTGCGAACCACGTCCAAATACTTTTTGCGGAATCCGCCATATAGGTCAAGTGCTTGGTTCAAAGCGGCTCGGTCGGTTTCAAACTGACGCAGCGCCTCTTCTTCCGTGGTGTAATTGAACAACAAGTCCAGCTTTGTCTTAATGATGTTGTCCTTTAAAACCTCCGCATTTTCAAGGGAAGCATTTGCCAAGTCTTCTAAATTCATGAACTTGCCCTTGATGATTTCAATCCGCAGGGAACATGGTTGCGTGCGATTGCCACACTGCGCGCGCAAGACGCCGTCTTCGTTGGTGAAATGGGTTCCACCGGTTTGACCGCATGACACACATTTGCGATTCCGTTTAAGCTGCATGATTTTAGCACGTTTTTGCTGCATTGTCATGGTTCCCGACTCTTTGATGGCATTTTTTTGTTCTTCGTATCGTTCATCATAATCATGCTTGTATCGATAATACTCATTCAATGCATCCACGTAATCCACTTTGGACACATTTGTGATTGGACCTTGGCCAACTGACATTGTACTGATTTCGTGTTTTCTTATATATGTTGCATATTATTTATATCCCATCGCATGCGCATCCATCCATTTGCACATGCACATGCATATGCACATCTGCATGCACAACTGAATTTACAAAAATATCTTGCGGTTCTTTATCAATTCCACCTCTGGAACTTCCCATTTAGGAAGTCCAGTTATGAAGTTTCCACGGGATGCAGCATGGTTGGCGGCATTCACCATGCGCAATTTAGAGAGAATGTATTCCTGCTGCTTTTTTCGAATTTCAACTTGTTCTTCGGGGGTTGGTTTGCTGCGATACTTGTAATAAAGAATGGCTGCCAACACAATCATGAACACACCAAACATGCACGTGTTGAAAACCGCATTGTGATACTCTTCGCGCAAACGATTGCACTCTTTCAATACTCCGCCAAAAAAGTATTTGACACCCGGTTCAATGAGTGAAGGCGGAGTTGGACCACTTGAGTAAGATGGCATTTGCAGGACAAGCGTATATTTACATTATGCCATTAAAATTTCAAATTAATTTATACACAATGTTTATGTGCATAAATAGAAATTCCAATTAGTAAACTCACGTAAATAACATGGTTGTAGCACCCACTAATCCCCCAGCAACAGCAGTTTCCCCCAATAATGGAATGATGAATCTAGGCATTTACAGCGTTGTTTCGGCATTGTATTTGTTTATTGACCACATGACATCATCAAATGCAAATGCAAACGATGAATCCAAACCAACTTCCTTTTTTTCAAGAATAAAAATCATATCCATCATTTTTCTGGTAATCATTTGGCTCGCGCAGTTCATGATCACGTTCATGTCATTGCAGCAACAATGCAACACGCCAAATTACGGATTGGCTGCATGGTCTTCATTCGCGACATTTGCATTGCTGTTTGTTCCACTTTTCATGTGTTTGGAGTTCAACTACACTTGGTTGCGCCCGTTTGGAAACACGTTTGGATACTTAATCAACAAACTGAATGGGTTGATCTCTTTCATGCAGAGCATAATTCGAACCAAATCCGACAGTGATAAAGTTCAAAAATATTTGGACTACATAAATGATGACCCTTGGGCATTGTTCAGCATGTTGACGACATATGATGATGCACCCCCCTCCATCAAGGCAAGCGACAAATTTGATGATCTGAAAACATCCGGCTACTTGAATGCGTCTCTGCCCGACGATGCAAAGGACACATTTGTGAACTTTGTGCGTGTGAAAGAAAACATTGCTAAATTCATATTTTATGTGTTGACATTGAATTTTATGGCAGACCTCACATTCATCGTTGCACAAGAAAACTCGCCGTGCGCCATCAACCTTGATGAAGTGAATGATGCGGCTTCATTCAAGCCAAGAACCACTGCAACCACCAAACCTCCCGTCGTTTTCAAAACCTCGGAATAAAGGTCACCAGCTTAACAAAGGTGTGGATGCATACAACACCAGCAAATAAGAGATAATTGCAATCAATATTGCGACAAGCCATGCAGGAACCACCGTTTTTCTCTTGAATCCAATGCCAAACTGGCGCAAACTCCCGTCATCATTGTACATGAATCGAGGTTTGAATGCTTGCACTGCTGCAAACACCGCTAAAAACACCAGAATGGAAAAAGTTGTTATGTGCTGTTTGATAAAAAACTGGTTGAAAAGTTGCATTAAGTTATCTACAGTAATGATATTATATAAACATATATTTATTTATATAATTCTGCGTCATTCAAATGCATTTCTTCAGATCAGACAATGGGTGCCACTCTCCGCTTGCATCATCCTGATACTGGAAATTTGAATCTGACCAGACATTGGTCGACGGTGAATCCATGGACAAGATTTCATTGGAATGAATGCGCGCAAACTGGCGCAACGTGTCAAATGCCACCCCATCTGGCGTGCGAATAATGCGATTGGTTTCAGCATCAAATGTGGCAAACCACTCGTTCCATTCATGTTTTGCACGGTCCACCAAAAGCAAATGTTTCACTCGCATTCCGTCCCTCAAATATTTGAGCTGGTTTTGTTTTCCAACATTTCGAGAAAATTTTACTGTGGTGCTACCATTCCCACTGCTGGTTGTGCTCTCTGCATCATCGTCATAATCCGCTCCATGGGTTGGGATTTGGCCTTGGTCTTGACCATGTTCTTGTTGTAGTTGTTGCTTATGCATGTTGTGCAGTTGATGCAACTCTTGGATTTCTTGCATTTGGTGTTGCAACTCTTTCACGTGTTGTACCTGTTGCATGCGGAGGTGTTGTTCTTGTTCTTGGATTTTTTCAACTGCAACCGACTCTCGGACATAAATGGTGCCATAATACCAAATGCAATCTCTCGTTTCAAAAACGCCCGAAATGGGTTCAGGTGCAGCTGGTGCAGCTGACACAACTGGATACCAACTTTGAGGCACAAATGAATGCAAATAACTCTGCGTTGCCTTCTTCAAGCCATAAAAAAATGGTTTTTTAGATGGGGTCTGCACCTTTTGAACCCCTTTTGGCACAGCTGAATGTTTAAAATATGGTGGCATTCTCTTCAATATTTGATACTAATTACAAGTCATGCTTTATGTTTGTATTCATGCAATAGATTTTTGCTGATTTTTTGTCTTGCAATTATATATAATTTCAAACAGAAAACATTGAGATGGTCAAAAAATTAAACGTGAGTGTTGTTTTTAGAAGAGACCCATACACTTTCGAAGAGACATATGGAAAGGACACAGATGAAATCGTCAAACAAATGCGCAACGCAGCAAACCCAGACGTGATTTTGGCCAGTTTGAATTTATCGGTTCCTCGAGGAAATAAATCGGCGGGTGCAATAACCGACATTGAAGTGCAAAAATGCGACAAACACCTGAAAAATCTCACTGAAAAAGAAATGATTAGGTTTGCATCCACACGAGAGAGTCAGCGAATTTTGCCAAGAGAAAAACGAGCAATGATGGATCGAATCATGGACGATGAATGCATGCGTTTGCACGAAACAACAAAAAAAGGTGAAAATGCAATATTTTTTATTCTTAAATTCAAAATTAACGTTAAGAAGCTGGACGAAGAATCACAAGACACCGTGTGGGAGATATCTGATGCTTATGATGACGATGTTGACACAGATGATTATGTTAATGGATTTGGAACTTTTGTGCCGGGTTGTTATCTGTATGACTTTGAAATTAAACCCGTTCCAACAGGAGGCAAAAAAAAAAGAACCAGGCGCAAATACAGACATGGCAAAAAAACTCTCAGAAAACGCAGGTGATTAACCGCAAATTTTTGGAATATATTGCACAAGCACTGCAACATCGTCGATTTTAATTCGTTTAATTTCATTTGACCAATTGGTTGTCATTTTTCCGCGTTCTTCATCCACAATGGAAACTCTCTCCCGAAATGCATACCATTTGATGTCATGCCACGTTGGATCCAACTGAATTTCTTCAATGCGCCCAAACCTGAATCGATGTTCATTTGTCATGTTTGAAGTGGGAAACAATCCAATTATGTAATTTGAATTCGGCGTTGTGGCTCCAACTTCGATTCGTTCATAATAATGGTTTGGAACAACATGCATGTCAATTGTCCCCATGAAAACACGTTGTATTTCGATATAACTGCAGTGCCGAAGTGCTTGAATTTCAATGATTCCCATCATGTGCTCGTGCATGACTGCTTCATGCAAATCAAAATCCAATTGCATGATTGTTTCATGACTGTCGAAATTTATCGTTTCTTGTTCATCGGATTCATCATTGGATTCATCATCGGGTTCATCATCGGATTCATCATCGGATTCATCATCGGATTCATACAAAATCGCACGACACATTGGACAAGTGGGTTTTATGCAATGTGCATGCCACTTTAAAAGACATGTCACACAGAACAAGTGTTTGCACACAGTTATTGCATGATTTTCACTGAATTTCAAAGTGTTTCCACATATGCCACACTCTCCAATGTCAATTGCAGTCATTGTGCAACTTTGTTGCGTTATTATGCATTCATATATTCATATATTAATAAAATGAAACAATTAGTTTAAAATCAACATTATTAATGTTATAAATAGTCATACTTGTAAAATCATCTCAAAAATGCCATCTCCAATGTTTGAATTGATGTATCATAAATCCAAGAATTTCTCTCTGTTTGAAACTTTAGAAAATGCAAACACAGGATTGCATAATCTGCAAAACTATATTCCATTGTATCGTCGATTTTTTTCATTGTCCGACACAAATCACAACAACATCAATTTAAACCATCAAAATCACGTCATTTCAGTTGAAAAGGGCACCACAAAAAACAATGTGGTTGCTCGATTTGAATCATCAAGCGAACCAAAACGCGTCTTCATAAAATATTCGCCCTTGCTCGATCCAATCAAATATTTGTCCGGAAAGTACGACATGCAGTCGCCGGATTTGCTGGTGCTTCCGTTCTATGCTCCTGAAGTGGTCGCAAATTCGCTTCATCAAAAGAAAATGAATGACCCGAACAATTCATCTTATGTTGATTCTTTTTTCACGTATTTGACCAGTCAAGTGTTATACACCCATGGATTTGTGCACGGACTCGAATTTTATGGGTCATTCTTAGCAAATCAAGATGAATACACTGTCAATGTGTATGATGAACTCGAGTATTTCAGCGACTGCGAGTTTTTTTTGAAAAACAGGAACGAGCTTTTTCGACTGGATGACATTTCGTCCGACATGTTTGATTCAAATCGACATTCCAGCGGAACACAGTCAAAGTTGATGGCAAAACCAAGTGTTAAAATTGGCGAAGAATTGCTGCTTGAAGAAGACGTGCTCGAATGCAATGCAAACACATTTAATGATTTGTTTTCGTCTGCTGCTGAAAACGAAGAGGGTGCTGGTGCTAGCATTGATACTGGTGCTGGTGCTGGTGCTGAATTGCACGAATGCAATGATTTTGAACCGGAAACAGATGACTGCGATAAACGCATGTCGTCCAGACATTCTAGTTCCAGCGACTCTTGTTCATCGCGTTCATCTTACAGCGACAACGATGATGAAACCATTGAAAAAGAAAATGAAAACACGGATGCATCTGAAAATGGCGACAGCGACTTTGAACGAGACGGAACGGACGAATTTGATGATGATGATGCGGATGCCACGGATGATGATGGAAGCAGCAACTTTGATGATGAAGAGGTGCACAATGCACACATTTTCAATTTTCCAGTGCATGCGATTTTGATGGAAAAGTGTGAAAACACCCTGGACAACTTGATGTGCGGAAAAAACGAGCTGACTGAGCCAGAATGGGCCGCCATTCTCATGCAAGTCATCATGACGCTCATCGCGTATCAGCACATGTTTGCAATGACGCACAACGACCTGCACACAAACAACATCATGTTTGTCAAAACCGATAAGAAATTCTTGCACTATTTGCACAAGGGGACTTATTATCGGGTTCCGACATATGGTCGCATCATGAAAATCATTGACTTTGGTCGTGCCATTTACAAGTATCGTGGCGAAACCATGGTGAGCGACAGTTTTGACCGCAACGGCGATGCAGCAACGCAATACAACTGTGAGCCATATATGAACCCAAAAAAACCGCGGCTTGAACCCAATCCCAGTTTTGACTTGTGTCGCCTGGCATGTTCGCTGTTTGATTATTTCATTGAAGACATTCGCGATGTGGACGACTACAATGCCACGCTGAAAGAAAGCCGGATTGCAAGCATGGTCATCGACTGGCTCAAGGATGACAAGGGACGCAATGTCCTGTACAAGAAGAACGGCGACGAGAGATATCCGGAATTCAAATTGTACAAAATGATTGCACGCACTGTGCACAATGCGGTGCCGCATGAACAACTCAGCAAACCGGTGTTCGCACACTTTGCCATTCCGCGCAAACAAATCAAGGGCAAACCGCACATCATGGACATTGATGCGTTGCCATTATACAAGGACATGCCTGCATAAAATGCACATTCAAATGAATTAACTTGACAACGTATTTGGATTTAAATAAATAATTGTATGTCATGATATTGTATATTATTCATATAAGCAAATGATAACTGTTTTGATACAAGGAGGACTAGGAAATCAATTGTTCCAAGTGTTTGCCGCTTTGGCCACGGCCATTCGCAATGGCGACACATATTATTTTCTTTACACGATACAAGATGCCACCGGAAAACGAGAGACATATTGGAAATCTCTCTTTTACAATTTGATTCCAAACACAGTCATTGCGAATTATGAAAACTTTCAAAAATTCATGCAGTTGCCCAGCCACAAAGAACCGAATTTCAGTTATAATAAGCTGCCTAGCAATACCGCCGTGAACCCCACCCCGTTAAAACTGGTTGGCTATTTTCAAAGTCCCAAATATTTTGCGGATGTTCAGGATGAAATTTATGAAAAAATGCAACTATTGGAACAGCAAAACCACATAAAGTCAATGTTTGCAGAAAGCGTGTGGTTTTCACGCGGTGTTGTAACCATCGCAATGCATTTTCGAATTGGAGATTATAAACACATACAAGATGCGCACCCTATTTTGACGCTGGAATATTACAAACGAGCACTGAAACACATGGTAGCCAATGCATATTTGCCGGAATTGAATAAATTGATTGACCCGGTCAAATTCAATGTGCTTATTTTCAACCAGGCGTGCGACAATAATGTCATATTGGATCACATGCAAGAGTTGAGAAAGGACCCCGCATTATCAAGAGTGTGTCGGTTTTACAAAGTCCAAGACATGTTTGATGACTGGAAGCAGATGCTTCTCATGAGCGTGTGCAACCACAACATCATTGCAAACAGCACGTTCAGTTGGTGGGGTGCGTATTTGAATCAGAATCCAGGCAAAATTGTGTGTTATCCAAGCACGTGGTTTGGCCCTGCGTTGAAAAATCATGACACGCGCGATTTGTTTCCAGCGGATTGGATCAAAATAAATTAGTTAATTGTTGCTAATTTTTATTTTTTAATTTTTAATTTTTTAATTTTTCATATCAAAAAAAATTGAAATGATATAAATGCATATTGTTTCAATTATCCATTTATAATATAAATAGTAAAACGAATGAACTCTGCTTCGTTGTCAGAAGACATAAAGGGAATGTCATATGCCGTTTGTCGGGTTCCCGGAGAAGACGATGGAACATTCGCAGTTGTGAAAATATTGAATGTTCCTGATGAACCCGCATGTGATATACCGTTGCATTTGTGCGACCCATCCAAGTTGTTGACACAGCATCGTTTGGGCGACCACTCTTTGCCGTTTCGCACAATTGACCCATCCATGTATTATCAACACGAGATTGATTGGTATGGCAAAGGAATTTTGCCCGAACCGCTTTACATGTGTTTCATCTATGCACACAAATGCTACTTGTGCGGCGACATGCAGTCTCCGGATGAACCCATACACGGCGAATGCACTGAAAATTTCAAAGAGGGCTACCGATATTGCAATGCATGTGCTCCTTATTTTCGCAAGGCGCTTTACAAAACACTTGCTCCCATTTGGCGGTTTCGCTTGGAATGTGAGCGCGCTGACGGATGCAGGACACCAATTTGGGTGCATCGAACACGTCGGGATGAATCTGGAAAGTCGGACCGCACAAATTCGGGGCGGCCGTTTCGATACACGCAATGGTTTGTGAGCTCTTGGATTTCTCGAAAATCCATGAACCGACATGACCCGAATGTGGAGCCATTTGAAGAAGACCTCATTTGCGTCGAGGAATGGAATGCTCCAAGTGATGCCATGAGCAAAGTGGTGTCAGTCATGGATGTGTTCTTTGCCAATCGCGGGTCTTTACGCGACCCGAATTACGACCCAAATGTTGACGACCCGTTGAATCAGGTCCGACACTTAACGATTGACGAAAAACGAGAGATAATGAGGCAAGAATCGCCGCCATTTGAATAATGATTTTATGGTAAAACTCGTGTGTATAAGTATGTGGTTGACAACCATCCGTTTCGTTGACCAAAAACATCATTAAAATCGCATGGAGATGATTTCTGGATGTCATTTATAACGTATTGCGGATTTCCTTGATCATCATATGCACCATAAACATAATGTCCTGATTTACCACTACCACTGTGAAATATGCAACCTTTTATTCTATATTGTAAATCATTGATTTGGACAACTTTTGTTATGACAACCGGTGTTTCATTTCTTGCCATCGGGTTTGCTTGTGTTGCAGCTTTCCTTTCGGTATGAAATATAACATGTTTTTGTGGAATCAATGTGTGTTGTTGACTTGTTTGTATTCCAGTATAACCATTTTCCAATTGATATGATAGTAATGCAATTTCTGCATTTATTTTTCTAAAAAAGTAGTCTGCCCAGTTGAATGAGCCATCTGATTTCAACGCATTTAGTTCGCTTGCGGTTTTTTCCTTCTCTTGAATAAGATCTTGGTTTGTTGTCAACAACCGCATTGACACAGTTTTATACTCTTTTGATTTTTTTGCAATAGTCTCAAAGGTTTCTTGATTTCCAGAAACGGATTTTGGTCTTGTTTTTTCAATTTCGGCAAGAGCATCTTTAAGTTGATTGAGAGTTGCATCAGATGTGTTTTCATTCACTGTTCTACAGTTGTCAAGTTTCTCAAGTGTGGGTTCTTCTGCAATGTATGCATCTATCAAATTTTGAATGGTTGTTCTACCTTTGCTTGAGTCTAATGAAAGCGGAAGCACTGAATTATATTTACTGTTTTCTGGTCTACTTATAGTTTTGCCTCCACTACAGGTCAGGGTTAGAGTGTCCACAATTCCAACTTCTCTCATTATAGATGGAATGTCAAAACAGTCAAAGTTATTGAAAAATACTAAACTCATGAATTCATTTGGGTCAGCTTGTGCGTAATCTCCAGATAATAACAGAAAACTATCACCTTTGTCTTCAACTAATGTCCTATAAACTCTATATTGTTTTGAGTCTGCAGTAAAATTTAAACTCACAATGGAAGTTCTTTGGTTTTTACCATCGTTGTCGCGTATACTATTAAAAATTATTCTGAAAAGTTTGATGTTATATTTTTTCTTTAATATCATTTTTTTATCCTCTTCTTCTTTTTGTTTCCTTTGCTGTGAGGACATACCAGGTGGATAAACTCCATAAGTGCACGCTCTAAGTTCTCTTTGACTTATATCAATTATTTTCAAACCATCTATTTGTTGAAATGTGTTAGTTGCAAAAAATTGTGGGATTTCAGGAATTGCAAGCAACATTTGCATTGCCGCATCTAAATAACACATGGTTGCTCCGTCGTTTATCAAATTTCCTTCGATGACTGTACCTTTCGCAATAGTTGCAACAGATGGTGGAGTTGCGGCCGCTGTTTGTGCCGTTGTTTGTGGTTGTGCTTGTGCCGCTGTTTGTGCCGCTGTTTGTGCCGCTGTTGGTAGTTTTCCAGGTGCTGCGGATGCAGGTGCTACAAAAGGTTTTGGTGACGCTGTTGGTAGTTTTACTGCTGTTGGTTGTGCAGGTGCTGCAACAGATGGTTGTGTTGCGGATACAGATGCCGGTTGTGGTTGTGGTGCAGTCAGTTGTATGACTTGTGCTTCAAATACGCATTTGAATACTGGTGCAAGATACTGGTAATATTTAACTTCGTCTCTTGCCCAGTCTGGGTTTTGTTCATATGTAACAACAACTGTTCCTCCATATCCAAGAATTGAACCTTGTTTCGTTTGTTTTTCTATGCCATACTTCATTTTATCTTGTTCGGAGTAGCCATTCCATATGTCATCTTTAATCCAATTTGCAACAGCAGATGCATTGTCCAAATCAGAAAAATTCTTTTTAGTTGTGTCCAAATACTTCAAAAATAATCCATAGTCATGGTTGTATCTCTCGACAATCGTTGTTTGTGGTTTTTGCATGGTTTTGTTCACAACTTTATAAAATCCAACATTTTCTGCAATTTTACCAATAATTATATTTACATGTTTGAAAAAAGAAGATAGTTTAAATTTTGCTGGATTTGGCTGTGATTGATTTGGCAATGGTTCATAACCAAAAATTAAAAATAATTCATCGATTTTATCTTTGCCATTTTTGTGTAGTTCACTTAAAGTATTGGACCCAAACACAACGCTTGGTTCATAATATTGTACTGCCAATTTAAATTTGGTTTCATCAAATGAACAACCAACCAAATATGTTTCTGCATTCAACATGCACAGTCCAATTATTTTCAAAACAGCCTGTTCGTATTTTGTATCATCGTCAATGACTGTTTTTCCATGTGGCGCAGCTTTGAGAGCAGCTGCTTCTGCAGCATCTTGTTTCTGTTGAAGCAACTGTTGCTGTTGAAGCAACTGTTTTTGTTGTAGCTGTTGCAATGCTTGAGCAGCAGCAGCATCATCAAGTTTCTTTTGAGCAGCGGCATCATCAAGTTTCTTTTGAGCAGCGGCAGCATCAAGTTTCTTTTGAGCAGCGGCAGCAGCAGCAGCAGCTTCTTCAAGTTTCTTTTGAGCAGCGGCAGCGTCAAGTGTCTTTTGAGCAGCGGCAGCAGCAGCAGCAGCTTCTTCAAGTTTCTTTTGAGCAGCGGCAGCATCAAGTTTCTTTTGAGCAGCGGCAGCAGCAGCAGCAGCTTCTTCAAGTTTCTTTTGAGTAGCAGCATCTTGTTGCGCTTTGAGAGCAGCGGCAGCGACAGCAGCATCTTGTTGCGCTTTGAGAGCAGCGGCAGCGACAGCAGAATCTTGTTGCGCTTTGAGAGTTGGTTGTTGTTGTTGTGCATCGAGTGTGGGCATTTCCCACTGAGATGTTCCTGTATTCGTGTTCACATAATAGTATTTACCTGTTTTTTTGTCTTCCGTGATTATCCACCCAGCGCCTGCAAGTCCAGAACTTTCAAATTTCTTTTGTTCTTCTGAAACAACTTCGGGTGCTGGTGCTGACATATCCATCATCTCGGTGCCTGTTTTTTCGGAGTCATCAATGTTATCATCATAATTGGAAAGTTCAGCAACTGAGTTGAGATCACTTATTGCATCTGCGTCTGCTGATTTACCGACTTCAGGTTCATTTATTTTTGAAACCAAGCGCGGAAACATCTTTTTTAATGGCGCATCACTAGTTGAGAACAATTTTTCAAAATCAACATTATTCAAAACCAATCCTTTTTTTGATTTTTCATCATAAAATAATGGTTTGATCTTGAGTTGATGTATTTTTTGAATCAACGAAGAATAGCTTGGGTTAGTCTTCACCAATTCTGCCACAGTTTTATTGGTTCCACCAATCAACCATTTCCAAGTGTCCTTATCTGATTCATTTGGTTTATCTACTGCAATTTCTAATCCACCGCCACCAGGTTTTCCATTTACAAATATGAGATTGTCACCTGAACTGATGAAACTTGAAAATGCGCCCCCATGTTGCCTACGCGTAAAACGACTTTTTTGTTTGATGACTCTATGTGTGTGTGAAACGCGTTTATGTTTATTATTGTTTATGTTTTTTGTTTTGTTTTTTGTTTTGTTTTTGTTTTTTTGATTCGACTTGCGTGTCTTGTTTTTTCTCTTAATTATCTCCACTGTCTTCATTTGTTGAAACCAATCACATAAAATGAACAAATATTATATTTTATTCATTTCAATTCACAATGACATTTATGTAGACAATGACACCAGTTCTCGTATGCCATCTTCAAAATTGACACGAATGGTCCAACCCAATGCTTTCAATTTGGAATTGCTTATATAATAACGCTTGTCATTGAACGGACGATCTTCGATAAATTGCATCCATTCATTTTCGTCAACATGCACTCCTTTAATCAAATGTATCAAAATGGTGGCAATGTCCATGATGCTGTATTCCATTCCCTCATCGCATCCAATGTTGTAAATTTCACCCAACTCTCCGCGTTCCAACACAGTTATGAATGCATCGGCTGCATCTCTAACATGCAAAAATGCGCGCAGACAAGATCCATCCCCTTGTATTGAAACTGGTTTATTTTCAATCAACTGATGAATGAATCGCGGAATGACCTTCTCCGGATACTGCCTTGGACCATACACATTGTTTCCACGGGTTATGATGATTGGCATTTTAAAACTGTGGTAATATGATTGTGCAATAAGCTCAGCCGCTGCTTTGGTGGCAGCATACGGATTTGTCGGGCACAAAATAGACTGTTCGGTTTTTTGCGTGTCGTGAGGATTCATGGTTGACTCGCCATACACTTCATCCGTGCTGACATGAATGAATTTTTTAAGGTTCGGACAATGCAACCGTGCCGACTCAAGCAAATTGTGCGTCCCCAAAACATTGTCCATCGAGTATTCCAATGCATCGGTGAATGACGTTTGCACATGCGACTGTGCGGCAAAATGCACCACGTGTGTAATGTCAAACACTCCAAACATGCTGTCAACCTCGTCCTTATTTCGCAGATTGCACTTTACGAAAATGTACCGCAAATCACTTCGGACTTGTTCATCCACATTGTTCACGTTGGCACAGTAATACAGAGCATCTGCGTTGACAATCCGTACACGCTTGTATTTTTTCCACAATTCATTGATGAAATGCGAACCGATGAAGCCAGCACCGCCAGTCACCAAAATGGTGGTGAATTCACTGTCTTCTATAGTGCTTTCAATTGCGGATTCACTTGAGCGCGCAGATGACGCTGCTGCTCGTTTGTATGTTTTCATGATGGTCTCGACCGCATCCTTTATTGGCCGCACATTTGGAAACAGGCGTTGCAGCTGTTGCGTGTCCAAACAGTTGTTGGAACGCTTTGATGCCAAAACTGCGTCTTGTTCTTCAAGCGAAAAATTGCGCCACACAAATGCAGGGTCCACGTGCTCTTTATACAAGGCAAGAATCTCGTTGTGGCTAATAACGCCTGGATTCGTAAAATTAAGCGTGCCAGTGTGTTTATTTTTCATGAGCTCTAAGGCCATGGGTAGCAACTCGGGCAACACCGACATCGAGTTGGGAATGGAACACACCTTTTCGTAGTGCGTTATTTTGGTTATGAAATTACGCGGGTGGTCTTCCCCTATAATCGGCATGCGAATGCGCAGATTTAGAATGGCCTGTCTTTTTTGCGTTTGACCTGGCCGACCATGCCGCCATGCCATGAATCGGTCAGTTATACCTTTCACAATGGAGTAGCTGGACCCGAAAAAGTTGGGCGCATCGCTTTCTTTGAATGCTTCAACATAATTGCATTGTTCGTCATAAACGCTGTTGAAAATGCAACCGGTTCCCAAATACGTGTAGTGTATGTCGCGGTCCGCACACAGCTGTGCAAGAATGATGGGCGCCATCAAGTTATCGCGCACATTTTCAACCAGTTTTCCGGGCTGTTCCAAATAGTCAATGGTTGAGAATTTCTCTCCATGCGTGCGTCCCAAAAATGAAACCACGTGAGTGGGCGCAAATGCATCCATTTCGCGTTCCAAATCGGCAATGTGGTCTAAGTCAACACGGCTTGTTGCGACACGGTGTTCAACATTTTCTTTTGATGCCACTTCGACAAACTGTTTGCCAATCCAACCATTTCCTCCAAAAATTAGTATTCGCATTTTATTACAACATTCATGTTGTTTGTTTAAATATCTATTTAGCATTTATAAATATTTTTTGTGTTTGTTTATATAATATAAAAACTTAACAATAATTGAAATGCCGCGTGGTCGAACAAAAAAGGCGCAAAAACAGTATGGAGGCATGAAACTTAGTCATGAAATCAAAAAACATCTTCTTACCATGGGTGTAAGTGAAGTCAACATCATTCAATTTTTGGTTTCTAACGCAGTTGACGTTAAGGTTGTGTGGGACACAAGCACATATTCATTTATTTTTCAACTAACATTGCCTCCAGGTTTATCATTGTTGGACTCATTTGGTTTGCCCTTGGCTGAATCAGCCGACACACTTGCTGCATTTGTTGCTAGAGCCCCTGAACTTGGAACCCCTATATCCACATTTTGTGCAAAAATATCATTCGTGTATGATGGAGTAGGCAATTTACAAAAGGAATATCATAGCCGAAAAAAAGAGACTACCACGACTGACAAGGCAAATAAAGAAGCAGACATCCAAAGAATGTTATTTGAACAGTTTGCTTGCCGCAGATCAACAGCTTCATTTGTGCCAGATGTGATTGCTCATGCCATTTTATCAAGAAAACAATTTATCGATATTTTTGGGACAGCATTATCATCAACTGCTGCTCCCACAAAACCAGGTGTTCTTGGCACTCCTAAAGAGATTTTTGATTGGATAGCTGGATGGACATTGTCAAGCATGAAACGCGAGAACGTTTCATCCGCATCACGACCAATAAGTATTGATGTCATTTTGATGGAAATGATGGATTTTGAACGCACTGCACCTGGAGTTCCAAGAACCACTGAGTTTAAAATGATTTATTCATTGCGTTCGCATCGCCATGAACACGAACAAGCTGCCCTTCGCATGGCGGCGGAAATTGTGTTAGTTAGAGGAAAAGGAGTTATGCCACATGATTTTCATGAAGGGAATGGATTGGCAACAGCTAATGGCGAGCAACTTTACCTCATTGACTGGGGAGGACTATTTTATCTTTTAAATGCAGTAGACTTTGCCAAAGTTTTAGATGATTTCAATAGATTGTGTGCGAGTGCATTAAACACGGAAAAGGAAGAAATCCAAAGAGCCAATACAAACGTCAAAAGTGCAAAAACTCATGATGATACAAAACTTGCAAGGTTTCCGTGTCTGGAAGACTTGTGTGGTTTTTTCCAAATTCAATTTGATGCAGCACACCGTGCCACAAATGTATCACGATTAAAAGCAAAATTTAAAGCAGACCTGACCACATATCAAGACATGACCTGCTTTAAGCCCATTCCACAAACTGTGCATCGCGCATTGATGATGGTGGCATTCGTTGATTTCATGTCAAATAGAATGAATTTCAAGTATCCATATTGTCAATGTGGTGGTGTTTTGTCAATTGTGTATCCAAATCAAGCTTTATCACGTAAAAGCTCAACAGGCATTGATGTTTCCGCATTTGATGATTTTAGAACTTTTTTGAAAACGTTTGAGGTTGATGCTTTTCCTGCACACACACGATTACAGAATGTTGTTGACATGATAACAAAAATTACTCAGTTATGCCCCACCGCATGTGCTCCATTGTCTAGAGAACAGTTGAGACCTACTTGGATGCAAGACGTGCAAGCAGCAGAAGCAAAAAGACGAGAAGCAGAAGAAGAAGCAAAAAGACGAGAAGCAGAAGCAGAAGCAAAAAGACGAGAAGCAGAAGCAAAAAGACGAGAAGCAGAAGCAAAAAGACGAGAAGCAGAAGCAGAAGCAAAAAGACGAGAAGCAGAAGCAAAAAGACGAGAAGCAGAAGCAGAAGCAAAAAGACGAGAAGCAGAAGCAGAAGCATTGAGACTTGCGCGAGAAGCAGAAGCATTGAGACTTGCGAGAGAAGCAGAAGCATTGAGACTTGCGAGAGAAGCAGAAGCATTGAGACTTAAACAAATGCAAGAAGCAGAAGCATTGAGACTTAAACAAGCAAAAATATTTCAAAAACAACTTCAAGCACAACAAGCCGCATCGGCAGCATCGGCAGCATCGGCAGCAAAAGCAGCAGCATCGGCAGCAAAAGCAGAAGCGTCTAGAAAACGACTAATGGCATTGTCTTCATCATCTGGCATTGCAAAACCACCAACAAAATCAAAACAATCAGATGCATTGGCTGCGCAGCAAGTTCAATCCGCAATTGCAACTCAGGCTGAAGAACCACAACCGCAGGAAATGGTGGCTGTTCCAACCGGTTTGTTGTCAAGGTTTTCCAGGATCTCCTCTGCGTTGAATCCAAAATCTTGGTCATTGCCATCTTGGTTTAAAAAAAAAGGTGGTGGCACTCGCAAACACAATAAACACAACCACAAACTCAGTTCAACAAAACGCAGGCATTGAAATACAAAAAAATATAAAAAAATGCGACAATGTAAGGAAGGTTTATGCCGATTGTTCATGTTGTATTCATCATCATTGGTGTTGTATTTGGAATCAGTGCCATTGCGCGCTGCTATGTCATGTGTTGTCGACCCAATAAATCAAAAAAATAAATCAATACACATCATAAACACATAAATACAAAAATTTAATGCATGTATTATTATAATACGTAAATAATACATACATAATACATACATAATACATACATAATACATACATAATACATAATACATACATAATACATACAATTTCTCTCGTCATGGTCCGTTCAAAAATAAATCCAGACATCAATTATCGAGAGTACAAGCAATTGGAGCGGGATGATGCCGACTATGATGCAACCTTGTATGAAATCGAGCTTTTAGGCAAAGAAGTGCGCATTGCAATCGGCCGCGGCAAAACTGACAAGAAAGGCATAATTTATTACCCCATGTATCTTATTAATACGGATGACCGAGTTGTAAAACAGATTGGCGTGTTTGAAATCAAGTCCGAACAAGCCAGTGAGGTTTTAGATGATGACGATGATTTGGACATTGACAAACTGCCGTTCCCCTTGATTTATTCGTTTGTTACTGCCGAAATGTTGGAGGCCGACAGTCGCGGCAAGAACGCTCCAGCTGCATCGGTCGTTGCATCGGTTGTTGCACTAGATGAAGCGAATGAAGAGCCCGAAGCAGTTGCAGAAGATGTGGTTGCAGAAGATGTGGTTGCAGAAGATGTGGTTGCAGAAGAAGAAGCGGTTGTGGAGGAAGTCGACGAAGCCGCAAACGTGCTGCGCTCCAAGATGAAGGCGCTTGCGATTCCTCCGCAAACAAAAGAAACCGCCGAAGCCGAGCACGCCGAATACAAGAAGCAGCCAGACCAGCCGTGGATCCAAACGCACATGCAGAACAACAACTTTGGCATAACAGACAATGAAGGTGGCGGAGAGTGTTTGTTTGCCGTCATTCGCGACGCATATCGCACCCGTGGAAAGTATGTGGAAGTTCCCGAACTCCGTCGCAAGTTGGCGGCGGAAGCAACCGAAGAAGTCTTCCAAAACTACAAGGAACAATACAACACGACTGCGGAATCGATTGCAACCACAACAAGTGAGATGCGGGCACTGATGGATGCGAATGCAAAGTTGAAACAGCGTCTGGAGCGCACCACAGAGGCCAAGGAGCAGCAAGCAATCATACTCGAGTCGCGACGCAATGCCGCTCAGTTCAAGCGTCTGAAATCGGAGGTGGCACTAAGCAAAGAATTATTGCAGGATTTCCATTTCATGAAGAACGTGAATACGCTGGAAGATTTCCGAGAGATGTTGAAGTCGTGTGCATTTTGGGCCGACACGTGGGCCATTTCCACGCTGGAGCGCATTCTGCGCATTAAACTCATTATTCTCTCTTCTGAGCGATTCCATGCCGGAGAAATGGGTGGCGTCCTGCAGTGCGGCCAGCTGAACGACCGCGTGCTCGAAGACCAGGGAACATTTGAGCCCGATTTCTACATCATGGCCGAACACACGGGCATGCATTACAAACTCATCACTTACAAAGGGGAAGCACTGTTGACATTTCGAGAGATTCCATATGATATTAAAATCATGGTGACGGAAAAATGCATGGAACGCAATGCAGGACCTTACAATTTGATTCCACAGTTTCGCACGTTTCGCGAGGAGGAGCTCGGGCTCAAAGGGGTGGAAGAGGACCAAGCCGTCCGCACGCCTGTTCCGCCGGCATCCTTGATATCATCAACCCACGCTCCACTGTATGACGACGCAATCGTGTTCCAGTTTTACAGCAAGAGCATGGACAAGCCGCTGCCAGGCACGGGATCGGGCGAGACCATTGAGCGTGCCGACATTCCCAAGTTTGCCGAGCTGGCAAAAGAGACGCCGCAGTGGCGCAAGATGTTGTCAAACTTTTGGGAGCCGCCGGGCGACGACCGCAACAAGGCGCTCTTTGAGCTGGACGGGCACAAGTGGCGCACGTTGGAGCATTATTTGGAAGGCAGCAGATTTCGAAAAGAAAATCCCAAATATTATCTGAATTTCTCTCTAGACTCTGATTCCGATTTGTCAAAAAGTCCAACCTTGGCGCAGACCGCGGCAAAAGACGACAAATACAAACAGGATGCTGACTTCGCCTCGCGTGAAGAAAAGGAGCTCGAAGATGCACAGTATGCCAAATACAGTCAAAATTCTTATTTAGCAGACATGTTGTTGAATACCCGAAATGCAAAGCTGGTGCAGTTTAGGCGCGGCAAGCCGCCGGTTGTGTGCAACGAGCTCATGCGCGTTCGACATCGGCTGCAACGAGAGAAAGTGAAGAAATAAAAAACAATATGAAAAAATATAATGAAAATTCAAATATAATGAAAATACAGTATATCATTATATTTGTTGATGCCAGAATTTAGCTTGAAGACGATGCACAAAGTGCTTCGCATTTTGTATTCCGATATCCGAGATTCATTTGCTTACTGCACCGCGAACCATCTGGGTTCTCCGCTGGTAAAGTCGGTCGATTCGTGGATGAAGTTGCCGTTGCCTGCCGAGATGCGAAAGCGTCTGCTTTCTGATGAGAAGAAGGAGGACACCGATTATTTCCCCGAAGAAATTCAGAAGTACATTTTAAACGAGCAAAGCGTGGCCATAACATACAATTTTGATGTAGGCAGTCGAAAAGTGGTGCTTCATTTTGTGGTCTTCAACAAACGAGAGGCCAATGTGAATGTGCACAAAATGCGGGAATATGCAAGACGCGTGTGTGCGCTCATGCGCTTGGTTTCGCTGCATGCTTCTCGCAAAGAGTGTTCATCGACCATCAACATCTTCATATACATGACGCCATTCAAAAAACAATTCCCGGATGAAAAGGGCGAAGCATTTGATTCGGAACATGCAAACACTGGACTGTCGTATCATTGTGCAATGAACAACGACGTGGTGGTGTATCGCAAAGAAGAGTGGTTCAAGGTCCTCATTCATGAGCTGTTTCATGCGATGGGGCTCTCATTCATTGACAGCGACATCCCGGCGTGGATGGACGCGGCAATGCAGGTGTTGTTGCAAAACATGTATGCCATTTCACACAATGTGCGCATATACGAAACGTATTGCGAGATATGGGCGCGCATTTTGAACGTCATGTTTGATTGTTTCACGTATGAAGACAAGGGACATTATGGCAGCAAAGAAGAATCCGACTTTGAACTCGCGGTGTTCAGTGAGTGCGTAATGAAAGGCCTGCACAAAGACGCTGTATTTTCTCTGAATCAGTGTGGTCGGATCATGCACCACATGGGTATTCCTCCTGCTGCGTTGCTGAACCCGACCGATGAAAACCGGGCGATTGTGGCCAAAAAATACCGCGAAAACACGAATGTGTTTGCATATTACGTGTTGACATGCGCGCTGCAGAACTCACCCGAGATGTTTTTGGAGTGGTGCTACAAAAACAATCCGTTCAGCAAAAAAAAACCGAGAGCCAACATGATGCAGTTTCGCACCAATCCGCCGGCCAACTTCAACAGCTTCATGGAGATGTTGTATCATTGCAAACAGCGTTGTCCGGCCATCCCGAACTTGTCATCCAATGCGTCAAGCATGCGTATGACAACGCATAGTTCAACGGAGTAAACGCAAACGCAAAGCGTGTCACGGGTTATTTGATTTTAGTGAAAAAATTGATTTGAATTGTTTCACTAAAAAATGCATTAATAACAAAGCCACTCAACCGGTCAATGGGCATTAAACACTTGAATCAGTTTGTTAAACGAGAGTGCCCGGGAGCAATCAAAACAGTGCCGTTTTCTGACATGGCGGGCAAAGTTATTGTGGTGGATGCTAGCATCTACATGTATCGTTTTGCAGCAGATGACGCGCTGCTTGAAAACATGTACAGCATGATTCGCATGTTTCAGTTGAATGGGATCGTGCCATTATTTATATTTGACGGAAAACCGCCGGATGAAAAGCGCAAGCTGTTGAACAAGCGGCAACGCTTGAAACGAATTGCAGAAATACATTACAATGAAGTGAAAAACAAGTTGAAGCTGACAAATGAATCGTCATCGGAAAGCGAGCATTTATTGAAAGTCTTGAAACGACGGTTTATTCGGCTGCATGATGCTGATTTTGAACGTGTTCGGACATTGTTGCAAGCGCTTGGGGTCAACTACATTGTGGCGCCTGGGGAGGCGGACGTCATGTGTGCGCAAATGGTTTTGAAGCGCAAGGCGCATGCATGTGTGTCGGATGACACCGACTTGTTTGTGTATGGGTGTCCGCGCGTGTTGAGACATTTGAATTTGTTAGACCAGACGATGACGATGTATGACATGTCCAAAATTCTAGAGTTATTGGGGATGACAATGACAGAGTTTCGTCAGATATGTGTGGTGTCTGGAACAGATTACACCATTGCAGAATCGACCGAGAATGCGACTTCAACGGTGGATGGAAATCATGTAAAAATGTTCAACTTGCATTTGAAACTGACATTGAAGTTGTTCAAACAATACAAAAAGTGCGTCAAAGAAGCAGAGGAAACGGATGGAATTGTTGCAACCGACTTTTACACGTGGTTGCACTACAATCACAGAGCAATCAATCCTAGGTTGAAATTCAATTACAATGCAACGATTGAGATACATGATATGTTTGAGACACCAAATTTGAAAATTCCGAAATCGACGTGCGTTGCAACCATCAATCCTCCGATGATTGACTATGAACTTTTGCGTGATGTCATGACACATGAAAATTTTATATTTGTGTGAAACGAACATCATTCATCATATTTGTCCAATATTTCAATGTTAATTTTTCATATTTGAATTCCATGGTTTTGAATCGTTGAATTGTTTCGTCCAACATCTCGCGTGTTATTTCGCACCAGTCTCTGACAATCAAAACAGGCAGATCATCGAACATTGACCTGAAAACATTTGCTTTTACAATTGGAATGGCTCCCAAACACAACACTTCCCATGTTCGATGACAGTCCATTCCCATTCCAAATGGCGAGAGAACAAACGAAAATTGCGTGATATTTTTCCAAGTGTTCGTACGTTTTAGGTTTCTCAGATTTATTGCAAGTAAGTTGCGGGGTATTTGAAACATGGATTGTTTTCGTTGTCCAAACCGATCTTTTGCGATTGTAAAGTTGATATAAATCAATGGAATTCTTTCATGAAATGGTTTCATTTTCTCTCTTAATTCAAGCAGAATTCTCTCCTGATGCACAGGTTTGGTTCCTTCATTGTTCATTCTCCATTCACACGTTGGGTTGTTTGAAATCGTGTGATAATCTAACCCAATCGGCATTTGAACAACTTTCGGATGACTGCAAGGCAGCATGTTTTGGGCTAGCCATTTCAATAAGTGTTTATTGTTCATCAAAGTTTTTATTTCGGTTGGGTTTAGAGCTTCCACTGGAGTAGACATGTCTGAGTCTCCTGAAACCAATACAAAATTATGCCTTATGCGCGGCAATGCATTCAACACAAACCATCGCAGCAAATCACTGCAAACATAGATCGACATACCATTGTGCATTTTTTGTTGCATCAACATTTGTCTCAAATATTCTGTGTCATTTGAACAAGTTGATTTCGGGGTTTGTGAATAAAATGTGCAAGACTTCATCATTCCACGTGAATTCATAAAAATACAATTATTTTCCATATTTTTAGCTTCATAAATTAGTATTTTAAATAATTGGAGCAATTCAAACAAAATAAAAACACAAATGTTTTTACTTTGAATTGACTTTTTATGGGTTTTGTTTACTGGTTTTTAGGTTTGTTTTTATATTTCTCTTTTTATTTGGTTTTAAATGCATTTAGGCAGTGGCAACGGCAGCAGGCTTGCCAGCGGTGGCAAAGTGGGGAGACATGTAGCGCTGAAGGTTGAAGTAAGTCAGCTCCTCGCCCTTCTTGAGCTTAAGAAGAGACTTCAACTTGGCATCAGGGTTGATGCGACGGCCGTTCTCCTTGTCCTGCAGGTTGTTGTTGCGGATGTAGGCGTTGATCTCGCGAGTCACCTCAGTCCTGGCCATCTCAGCACCATCAGTCTTTCCGAGGAACTCAGAAAGCTCCTTGGAAATGGGAGTGGGCTTCACGAAACCAGAGGGAGCACGGTTGCCAACCTTGCGGCGCTTCTTGGCGCTGGCCTTCTGGGCAGTGCGGATCTCCTTGACAGCGTGGCGCTCAAGGGCACGAAGCTCGGAGCGAAGAGTGGCGGCAAAAGCAACCACCTGCTGCAACTTGGAAGAAATGGAAGCAAACTGAGAAGCAATTGCAGACTCAGTGGAAGGGGACTCGGTGGAAGAAGCATCGCTGGCGGGAGCGGCGGCAGCAACAGGTGCGGCAGCAGCAGCAGCAGCAGCAGAAGCCTTGGGAGTCTTGGGCTCCTTGGGCTCCTTAGGAGCCTTAACCTTAGCGGGAGCGGAGGAAGGAGCAGCAGAGGAAGCGGGAGCAGAAGGGGTCGCAGAAGCGGAAGCAGTCGCCGAAGCGGGAGTCTTAGTCGTCTTAGCCATGGTTGTTGGTCTATACCCTCTATAGAGATGTCTTTTTAAGCTTTTTTACGAATTAAATGTTTAACACAGAATGACATGCATTTGTCATGTCGTTTTGCGATGGGTTTGGTTCAAATGTTCCTTAATGATTTCAATGATTTGTTTTTTGATTCAACTTTATAAAACAATATTGAAACCATGTCAAATCTGAGCATGCATCACGGATTCATACAACCATGGCATGGCGGCTTGTGCGGGTTGACTCACAAGAGTGAGTGCGGACAACACATAGTATGCGCCTAAAGATTGGCTGTCGCGGTTTATGCCCGACGTGACAAATGTGTTTACAAGTTGGATGCCATGGTGCCGAATTAAATCGGGCTGGACATGAAATCCTCGCAAGTCAATGTGTCGAAACGGGTCCCCATTTGGAGGACATATCTCTTGCTTCAAGTGCGGCAATATTTGCGCTCGATAGTTCCAGATGTCTGCCAGCTCTCGCATAAATCTCATTATTCCAATAAAGTTGAGCTCACTAAACCATGCCGAGTCTGCATAATGTCCATGTGAGTTGATTCGCTGAAATGCTGCAAATAGTGTGTTTTCATCTTGTTGCTGAATTGACAACACCGGTTCCGGTTCCACTTCTATTGTGCATTTCACTCCAATGATGTGTGTCAAAAATATTTTTCTTGTCATTTGTTTTCGAAGTGAAAGTGGAAGTGGCATTCGATTGTATGGATTTGTGAGTGGCGTCGACATTGATGCGTTTCCATTTTTGGTTTCAGACATGTAGTATGTGTATAGCGACATGATGTCGAAACCATACACCATCCCCGCGTCATCTTTCACGCTTATGAATTGATTTTTTGAAATGTCGCGCACGGGTTCCATGCTATAAAAATCCGTGTCATTCACGCACAATGAACGGTCATGATATGCCGGACCACTCATGCGTGCATGCATTTTGTAAAAATTTCTGCGAACAACCCGTTGTATTCGGGTTATGAAATGCGACTGAATCAAATGCGTGTAAATTCTTTGCTTCAGTTCTTGCTTGGTCCCGCTGCATTTGACTCCATGGTGTTTGCAAATCTCCTTAAGCTCAGCCACCTTGTGTTCATGTTGCATGAACGAATCATACTCTGAAAATTTAGGAACACTGACTGCTGCATCGCACCTTTTGGAACTTACTTTGACTTTGCATGCTCGCTTTTTCTTTTCGGATTGAGGTGGTGGTGCATCCGCATTCGCATCCGCATTTACAATCGGTTCACTAACCACCACATTCAATATTTCATTGTAAATGTAAGGTTGTTCATAGTTTAGAGGAATTTCATGTATCAATATGACATCGTTATAATAACCAAATCCAATGGTGTTTATTATTTCATGATGCTGGTCTTGCTCATGCTGCATTTTTGCAGACCTGTAATGATTGCGCGGTTTATTATACTACTGTTTATATTTTTTTATATCTGTTCGTGAATGATTCAACAATCAATGTGTATTTGATTGGATACATTAGATACATTAAGAAACAAAACAATATAAACTTTTTTTATCATGAGAATACATAAATGAGACTAATTCCATGTTTTCTGTTGGTTTGCACACTGTCTATGGCAGTGAGCATTCCAGTTGATGAACTCACTTTATCTTCATCTCATTTGAGCTTGGAAAACACCAATGGTGTTGAAAATTACGGAACAGAACATTTTGATAACTATGGTCTTGGTGATGACAATGATGACCATGGAAATGAATACCTGATAAAAGGCATAAAAAGTGTTGTCAAAAAAGTGTTTGGTTCTCCTTCACCCCCTCCTCCTGCGCCAAAGGCTGCTCCTGCACCAAAACCAGCTCCTGCGCCAAAACCAGCTCCTGCGCCAAAACCAGCTCCTGCGCCAAAA